>AUXO011091597.1_pt1 | contig 16942 bp, 22 predicted proteins | sample 768731 | NCBI WGS metagenome assembly AUXO01 (sample SAMN02715735, study PRJNA202380) | gut metagenome | biome: sheep rumen | host: Ovis aries | place: New Zealand: Palmerston North
GCATCAATTTCTTGTTGACATAACTTATCTAAAATAGCTTGAGTTCCTCTATTATTAGATTCGATAACATCTCTAATACCCATAGCAATTGCTTGTCTATCAGCACAGTTTTCAGTTGCGATAGTATATTTTAGATCAGCAGTAGCTAATCTATTTTCGCAGCAGCAGTTTTGGAATTGAGTTCCTAAACCATTTAAAGACTGTAATAAAGTAGTTGTTTGATTACATCTACCTACTTCTGCATTAGCAAAGCTGTTAGCAATATTAGTAAAACCATAAGTTAATGTGCTTTGGATTTCATCTATGTTATTGTGTAAAGATGCATTGTCAAAGCCTCTATTAGTATTAGCATTAATGTCATATAACATACTATTGTTATTGCCACCGCCAAAACCAAAGCCATTACCACCAAAGCCACCAAAAACTATTGCTAGTGCGATAAGTCCCCATAAAGAGTCCATACCATTACCAAAACCACCATTATTGTTTCCATAAGGTGGATAAGGATAAATTACACTTGAGCCGTTATTTCCTAAATTAACACCATCAATTACTCCATCTATAGTAGCCATAATTATTCTCCTTTCTAAAATTAATCTATAATAATCACCTATTGTCTAGAATGTAGATGTTATTAACCTTTAAATATATTCATAAATTCGTTTGGATCAATGCCCTGTTGTTTACATACATTTTCAAAAATTTGTTGTGCACTCATTCCCTGATTCATCATATTTAGAACAGGTCGCATTTTAGGATTTTGCATAGCCATTTGTTGAAACAATGCTACTGGATTTTTAGAATTTCTAAACATCTGCAACATGTTTTTCATTTCACCCATTCTATTATTGTTCATAGGATTTGCAGGATTAATATTATTAAATGGATTCATATTACTCCTCCTTCTTGTTTACCTTTTCTAAAAGTTCTTCAAATCTATTAGAAAGTTCCTTAAATTCATTTTTTGTTACATAGTCCATTGATTTATCAGGTTGACTATTTTGTGTCTTTAAATCTGCTTCTGTAACCTCAGTTAATTTGAAGTATCTTAATGTAGACTGACCAACACCATTTGATGTTTTCATATAGCATATTGGACTATCACTATCCATTAATAATACTGTTTGATTTGGATTTAATTGAAATGATTTAGCACCTTCAATACCATTAACAAAAGCATATTGATTTAACTGCGGTTGTTGATTCATTTGATTGTTCTGTGGAACATGATTATTAGGTTGATTGTACCCATAACCATAGTTAGGATAATATGAACCATAAGGATAATTACCATAATTGTTATAACTCATTGTGTTCTACCTTCTTTCGATTAAATTCTATAAAATATAGTAAAGAAAAGCACCCCAATTTAGATACAAAAAAAGTACTTTTTAGGCACAAAAAAAGAGGCTGATTTCTCAGCCTCAATAACTTAATTATTTCCTTTTTCTTTATTGTATATACATGCTCTATGCAGCACTGAATTATTAATTGTTTCTAGATTATTATTTATTGTTTTCTTATCTCCAACTTCAGTTAGCATTTCATCATAGATTTCTTGAATTGTTTTCTTTTCTACATAGAACTTATGAGCTATTTTCTTATCCCTTAATTTCATATATGTTGAATCAATAATTTCTTTAAACTCTTCTGTAGTAAAATCTCCCCTATATAATATAGGTAGATTAGGAACATACTTAGTATGGAACTCCTTAATAGACATCATGTTACAATCAATTTGAACTTGTTTTAAAGAATTTAACAAAATAGTATAAAGAGTAATTTTAAAAACATTATCTGATAGATCCTCCTCTTTTTTCACCCTACTTACTCTTGGAAAAGTTTCTACTAGTTGGTCTAAAGATTTCTTAAACTCTAATTCAAATTCTTGTTGTATTTCTACTGCTTTTGTTTTTTCATTCATTATTTTAACTCTCCTCATCAAATTGATGATATTATATCAAAGTCGGAATAAAAATACAAATTTGATACAATTTTAGACCAAAAATAAAAAATAGGGTTAACAAATAACCCACACCGCACAGCGGCTGATACTTGTTAACCCTTAAAAGTATGTCCAAAACATACAATCTCTCTAATTAGCAATTTTGAATTGCAAGTTAATTATACAAAAAAATAATCAATAAATCAATATTAGAGACAATAAAAGAGGGAGCATTACGTTCCCTCTTCTTCGTTCTTATTTTCAGCCTCTTTACGAGCTGCATTTTCTAAAGCCTCAATCCAAGTTTTAATTTTATCTTCTTTATTAGGCTCTTTCCAATAAATATATTCTTGTAGTGTTCTATTTCTATTAGCATAAGGTAATACCTCTTGCGTATCAATAGTTGTGAATGCTTGGCGAATACCAGTAAATGCTTGCATTACCATAAATATTAAATCAATTAATATATTCATAAATATAGCCAATGCATTATAATCTTCCAATTGGTCAAATCCTGTAGCATTCCAAATAGACTGTGTAATAACTAAACTAACAATAGATGTACTAAATATAATTGCTATAGTACTCTTAGTTTTAGATGTCATTTGGTACTTATTTTTTTCTTTTTGTACTGATACTGGCATATCAAATACTGCAGGATCAATATGAGCATAACCTGTGATATCTAAATATTCATAGTTAGCCTCAATATATTCATCAGACTTTTTATATTCTAAATCCTTACGCTTAATACAGTAAGCATTTTTATCTCTTAATTCAAATTTTGTTTCATCTTTAGTAAAGAATAAAGCTCTGTCAATTGCTTTAGCTTTAGCTTCTAATTTTGTAATTTGAGCATTAATCTTTTTCTTGTATGCTTCAATTTTTATTTCTCTATTTTTTACATTTTCAATATAGTAAGGAAAATCCTGACCTTTTAATTTCATTAATTTTTTATTTAGGTTTTTTTGAGTACCTAAATCTAAGTTTGTTCTTCTTGCAATATCCATAAAAGTTAAAAAACACATTGCCTTTATAGATACTAATAAAAATATTTTAGTTGCGATTCTAACCCAGTAAGCTGGATTTTCTAAAAGTTCTATGTTCCATGTTAAAGTAGCAAAATTAAAGCATCCTTCAAATGCTAATATTGCAGCCATGATAAGAACGGCTATAACGTTCTTAATTATAGCCGTTTTATGGAACAGAACTTTATTATAAATTTGTTCTGTGGCTGACATAGATTAAACTACATCCTTTCTCTTAGCTTTTTCTTTATCTAATTTAGCACCCTGTCTAATAAACCATTCTGCATCAATAAATTTAATAACTAATCCATTAAACAAGATACCAGCTAGAAATAACCACATGCAAATACCCATAGTATCGAATGCTAAATTAATATCATCCTTAACTACAAACATAGCATATAAGGCTATTCCTAATGGAATACAATCAAATATAGTTTCCATACCAAATTTCAAACGTTGCTCATTAATTGATATTTGAGGTAATTTTGATATAGCCTTTTTAATAAATACATATGAAGCTAAGCCACATATTACAATTACTATAAGACCAAATCCTGTAACATTTCTCATTGGATTAGCACTACCAAAAATATCATATTTAACCATTACTGTAATTGTTGGAGCTAATACAACAATGCAAAAATATAGGATGTAACAAATTAATGTTACACCCCACATTGTTTTCTTGCTCCATTTTTCAATGTTTTTAAAGAACATGGAGCACCACCACCTTACTCTAAATTATTTAGAGCATCATTTGCATCAGTAGTTTGTGCTTCTTCTAACTTCTCATTAGCTGCATTTGTTGCTTCTGCAATTTCTTGCATCTTCTGAATACGCTTAGCAGTATTAGCATCACATGCAGCAATAATATCATCCTTATTGGCTTCTACAACATTTGTAAATTCTTCCTTTAATTCAGTAAGTAAAGAACACATTTTTTCAGTTGATTTAATTGAAGCTAACTTTGTTTTAATAATACCAACTACTAAAGTAACTATTGCAACTCCATAAGCACTTAAGAATCCTATAATTGTTGCCCATAATGCTGTTCCATTTTCAGCATACCATTGTACTAAACTTTCCATTAATTGGTCCTCCTATTTACTTTCTTCTAAATCTAATAACTGCATTGCAGTTTTTGCTACATTACTCTTATATGCAGCTAATAAAGCATTGTACTTAAGAACTAATGAATTGTGTTCATCATTAAGTTTTAAATACTTATCATTTAAGTCATAATAAAAAGTCAGCAAATTGCTGACTTTTATTTCTTTGCCTTTATCATCATATCCAATGATACAATCATCTAAAGGCTTATATACTGTTTGTTTAAGCTTAGGATTTACACAGACTTCCATAAGCGTAGTATGTTTATTACTTGCCATATTATCCTCCTATATAATTGACTAAAACAAGAGAGCCTAAATCGGCTCTTAAATATTATTTTCTGAGACTGATTTTTATATCATTAATAAAAATAATGTTATCATATTATCTTATCTTTTAAATATATTTTACCTGTGGAAAATCAACTAAGAACTCATTATATAATTGAATTGCACCTAAAGTTGTAGGATGAACATTATCACTTGATAACATACCACTATACCAAACACCACTTGAATTAGCACCTACTGCTTTAGCAAAATCTATATATTGATAACCACTATTTCGTACCCACTTATTTTTACCCTCATTATTTATTGATGGAACTGTAGGTATAGTTGCTAAAATCAAATTAATATTTCTTAATTCACAATATTTAATTAATAAGTTAATATTATTTAGCCAAGTTGATGATGGTGTGTTTTCATCAGCATCACTACCATCATTCATTCCTAAACACCATATTAAGTATTTAGGATTTTCATAACCTAATAACACTTTTAATGATGCAATTGAATTAGTAGAATTTTCACCACCATAACCATCAATCATTACATTAGGATAATAAGTAGTATTATTAAATAAGTAAGATGCCCATCTTGCTGGATTATCTACTGATACATAACTATCTCCAAAAATCCAAACGGGTTTATTTGCTCTATTTAATAAAAATCTTGCTTCAATATCATTTCCTGTTGACTCAATTCTAGGAAAATATAATGATGATATAGACATACCATAACCATTTGAATATGTAACACCATTTGATGTAAATGAATAATTTAATCTACCTAAACCTTTTAAAGTTATATCAAATATAATTAAATTATCTAATGTTAAGTTATGTGTTTGTGTATCAACTAAATTTCCATTATAATAACATAATACTTGCGTTGCTGTTATAGAAATTTTAGCAAATTCAGTACCACCTAAATTCCTAATAATAATATTAGCTTCTGGTGAAGAATTTATTTTAATAGTTCCTGATAAAACAAAATCTTTACAAGAAGATATAGCAATAGTATCAAATGATACTACACCAGTTCCTTTATATGTTACCTGATTAAGTATATTTCTTAAATTATCAGGTGTTGAAATAATATTCCATTCTTTTCTATAATCAATAGATACCCAATTTTTAACACTTGATGGTAAATCAACATACATATATACAACACCATTATATAATGACATATCAACACTTGTTGTATATTCTAAAGTTGCAATTACATTATTATATTCATCAGTTAAAATTGTATATCTACTTTGTGGCATATAATAAGTTGAATTTTTATTCGTAATGAAAATTTTATATCCGTTATAACTAGCATTAGCACCACTTCGTATTTGATTTGATGAATTAACCCAATAATAATATCCTAATTTAGTTTCAATGCATTGATACTTTAATATATTGCCATCAATACTAAAACCATCATTGCTAAATAAACCTAAGGATGTTTTTAAATCAGAATCATCAATTTTAGGCATAGATGATATATACACTCCGCCATCAACATATTGAGTTCCATTCCAATAATACCAATGACCTGTATCAGTGCCAATCAAAATACCCTGTGAAGTTGTTTTAGCTAGAATATTAGTTGATGTGTCAGCACCACTTGGTTGTAATTGACCTAGACTCTCAATTGTCTCTGTTTGCTGTTCGAGAGTGGCTCCAATCTGCTCTGACAACTCATCAAAGTTATCAGTAACAGAAGACTCAAAATTATCAATTTCTTCATTTACGGTCTCCTTGAATTCATCGAATTTTTCATCAACTTCATTATAATATTGTTCAAAGGAGTTTTCAAGCCATTCTCTTAATTCAGGATTTACCACTACGTTATCAACTTTATAATAACCACTAGTTCCAAGTATAGTACATCCAAATGTTCCAACACACTTGTTACCATTAGTATTAGGATAATTTACCCATACATAAAATAATGTTCTTCCTGGAGTTAGATTCCATCCGTTTGAATTTGATAATGTAAATTCATAATAAGTATAATCTACACCATCAATTGTTTTTGTTCCTGTTCCATCAGTATCAAATAATCTTGGATAGATAGGATTACTGTCTGAACATAAGGCTGATAAAGTAGGATACCACTCCACTCCATCAGCAATATTCTTAAAATAAAGTGTTATCTTATCTACATTATTATCACCAAAATATATAGGAGCAGGTGTTACTTTTTCAATTTTGCCTTTTGCAAAATCAATATAAATATTCATTTAGCTATTTCCTCCTAAATAAATTTAGTTATTTTATATTGGAATATTATTCGTTCTCTTGAATCCTTTCCAATATAAATTCTATCAAAACTAAACATTTGACTTCCAAATATTTCTCTAGGTAAAGCATCATAAGCCGCATTAGTACGTTCACCTACAGTTTCTAATCCATAATCTATGTATAAGTTTACTCTAACATATTCAAGACATTGTTTATCATCTGCATATGTTACCGGCTCTCTCTTATAATAGTTAGCTGTATTAGAATCAATTTTTGCATAATCAAATGTATAGTTATCTTCCGTTTCACATATTAAATAAATAGTATCATCATAAGCTAATCTAGCACATGCTTTTGAGACAAAATCACCATCATCATTAACAAGTACAAAATACAATACACAATCATTATTTGCTATTTGATTAAATACTGATGTTTGAACTTTTTTTTCAATTGTAATATATCTTGTTACTATTCCTTTTTGAGGAACGTTTGTAGCCTCATATTGAGTATCTATTCCAATAGCTTGAGCTATTTGTTGATAGTTTTGACAGCAATTATAAATAACATTATTTATGACTTTTTCACCATTAATAATATTAAAGTCTGATTGCTTAGATACTATATATCCAAATTGAGTTCTTTTACCTACTTCTAAATCTTCTAGTGATTCTACAGATTTAGTTTCAAGACCTAGCATATTGGCATTCTTTTTCATTGCAGGAATTAATTGATTAAAATCCACAGTGTTTGCACCATTGTTATATGATCTAGTTGATTTCTTCCAAGCTGATTCATTTTCCGGCTGAATAGACTTGTTTTCAATCGCACCAATATGTGGCTTAGCATAATAATCTACTTTCCATCTATAATTTAATATGTTATCTGATGGTGCAGCATTCTCGTAATAAAACAAATGATAATCATATATATACTCAATTGTATATTGATAAGTAAAAGGAAATGATTTATCATCAAAATCAACATACTTTAAAGTACGCTGATAATTACTATCACTAGCTTGCTTATAGAATTCTTTTAAGAATGGACCTTTGCTACCCCATATCATAGAGTTCCAAAAATCTTCATCTTTATAATTTCTAAATCCATCAATTACATTTGTATCAGTATCATAATAAATATATGCTGGCTGTTCATCAGTTGTTAATAATGACCATTGGTCTTTATTTAATAAACCAATTGATGTCCAACCATATTTATGAACATTATCGTATTCTGATGATTTCCATAATAGCAATAAACAATAATCATCTTTTTGATAATATATGATTCCCTGATCATAGTAGTTTTCTTCATAGCCTTTTGAGAAAGCCATAAATTCAACCCATTTTTTTAATAGTGTTTCTACAGTTTCATTTGCACTATATGTTTCAATCCAATCAATTAAACTAACTGAGCCATATCTATCACCTGTATATTGACCATTAAAATTCAACATACTATCAGGTATCTTACAAGCTGGTCCATCAAAACCAATCATCCATGCATATAAATATTTAACACTTTCTACATTAGTAGGTAATCTCAATAAAGCATTATCGCTATAAATTGTTTCGCTATTACTTCTTGGAGTAATAACGCATTCAGTTAAATTATTTCTATCTACAACTGAATCCATTTCAGTTACTACATTGCTACAATATTCATCAACTGATTGATTCTTTGTAACTTTTGAATATACTTCTATTTCATCAATTGTACTAGTTTCTAAATTTAATGTTTGTATATCTAATGTAATAGTTTTACCATCATTAGATATGTAACTAACATAAGGTAAACAATTTTGAACTTTACATATTTCTAAGGCTATGTCAAAGTATGTAGTTCCGGCTCCAAATGAATATGATCTAACATCTCTTAATTCACTATCTATATTTTCAGATAGATTAATAGTATAACCATAATCCTTATAGACTAACCTATTTAATACTGCAAGTCTATATCTACCTTCATTATAATTTTCTTTTCCTTCAACAACACTAAATGCTTTAGTACCAATAACAAATGTTTCTAATATCTTTGTAGCTTCAACAAGTGTAGCTGTATGATAATAGTATCCTGGCATTTCAACTATTTCATCACATGTTGTTGAACAATAATAATATGTTGTGATATTTCCATCAGTTATAACTGCTTTTGTAAATGGAGGTATATCAGTTGTTAATTCATTAGATATAAAACAAAATCTGACCGAATCTAATGCTTCATCAAGTCTTTCATCTTGGTTTATACGTTCTGAATTAACTTCGTAGTAAGTATTATTATAAACAATTTCGATTTTCATAATTAATGCCTCCTACTTGTAACAATAGATTTTGAATCAGTATAACCATTTCTAGCTCTTGCTGCTTCAGTTCTATTCTTTTCTTGTAAACGTTCAAAAGTACCATCTACAAGAGTTTTAATAATGCTAAATGTTGATGCTGCAGCAGTCATATAAGGATTAGTAACAAACCCAACTGCTAATGTAGCACCCTCAATGCCATTGTTAACTTGAGTTTGTAATGAGCTATCTCCTGAATATTTACTAACATTAGAAGCAATATATTTAGCATATCTTTTTCCTTCTGCAACTACCATAGCCTTAACAGCACTTGATGTGCTTTTCTCATTGTTTCCATTCTCTCTTTTAGGAGTTTGTGGAGCACTTGGAGTATTAGGTGTTGCTTCTGGTGTAGTACTAGGATTAGTTACGCCACTTGGCTCAGCTTGTTCTTTCTTGATTGTAATTGTGTACTCATATGCCATAAACATCATCCTTTACATATACAATACTAAGTACTGTATTCTTAGTGTTTTCATCAAGTTTAATGTCTACACTTTGTATTCTCAATTTTTTCTCAATTGCTGTATAATCCTGATACTCATATTTTATCCATAAAGAGGTTATTTCTTCATCACCATGAATATATCTAACCAACTTCATAGAAACTTCATCATTTTCAAAAATTAAGCCTAAATTACCACTATATGCCTTATTGCCTTTAATATAAGCCATACCCATATTAGTAGATTTAGCTTGTAAATTATTATCTCTTGCCTCTGAAGGTGTAATAGCATTAACTTCATACCATACTACATTAGCATCAGTTGTTGAACTTGTTGGAAATGCAATATAAGTATGTCTACCAATTTGAGATGATTCACTAAATATCAAATTACCTGTAAATGCGAATTTACATCTATAAGTATTTCCGGCTTGATATCTAGGATCAAGTAATACTAAATCTCCAAAGTCAGTAAATACTGAATAAGTATTATCTCCATCAATTAACTTAAATGATGTCTTACTAAATTCATCAAATAAATAACTAAATAATCTTTGTGTATATAATCCATTTGTCTTTAATTCAGCCCATACTGTCACATTATAATTTTGATAATATGTTTGTGGTGAGCCTTCTATCTTAGATTGTGCACCAAATATCACATTAGCATGAATTATATCTTCATCAGTAGGTCTAAAATCTATATTTTGACTTACTTTTACATCATAGTCTTTACCTTCACTAGATTTTATAGCTTCAGTTATTTCAGTCAATTTTGATTGTAAAAAATTTATAAATGTTTGTTGAAACATAATATCACCTAATTAGAATTGGCTAATCTCACAAATTGCTCTATTGTTTTGTCAATCCAACGAGTTAGTTCTTGTCCAGGATAAACTTTTCTATAATGTAATGTCATACCTTTATGAGGCTCATTTGTATAAGTTGCATAAGGAGCCTTTGCATAAGCAAGTAAAGCATCTCCACCAATGAATATACGCCATTCACCATTTGGAGCTACATCAAATCCTATTGTTTGAACTAAATTCATTTTATCTTTAGGACAATTTTGAATTAACATAGAGCATAATGTCTGAGCACAAAACTGTGGATCAGCATAACTATTATTTGCTATAGCCATATTATTCTATCCTCTTAAATCTATTGTTGTAATACCTGAAGCTCGTTTTGTAACGCTTTTTGGCATTTCATCATCAGCAAATTTAACCTTTGTAACAATATAAAAGCGACCACCATATTCAACATAATCATCCGGCATTATGTCTCCATCTGCTAAGTCTCTAGTTTCAATTTGACCTGTAGTAATTCTTTCAACGTGTCCACCATCTGATGTATAAATAGTTTCAAAGCCGTTATCCTTAACATAGAATCTTTTGCTTGAAACCTTATCATAATATAATGAACTACCCTCATTATTACTAACAGCCTTATGAAGCTCACATTTTACATTGTATTTAGGATCTCTTCTTTGATAAAAATCTACCATACAGAACGCCTTCCAATTCTTTGTTTGATAAGACCACAATGTCTTAAGTCATCAATTAAATCTCTTGGAACTGCTGCAATAGGATTTCCGTTTTCATCAACGCATCCTAATGCTTTAATGTCGCCATGAGTTTTATAATATAATCCTAGATTACATAACACATCTTTTATTGTATCCACCTGTAATGATGATAACTTATCATCTGAAGGTATTTGTCTTAATGAATTCTTTTTAACTTCTTTATATAAAATATTAGACCATCTTGTAAAAATGATTTCAGCAGTTTGTTCAGGAGCCAAATCACCATCTTTACATTCTAACCACATATCAATAGCAGTAGCTTCTAAAAATTCATCACGAGTTAAAATTATCATTTTGGACCTCCTATAAAATAATTAAGGGCAAATCAAAAACGACTTGCCCTTAATCTTAAATACTAATCTCCTAATAATGCAGCGTATGCAGCCTTAGTAATTGAAATACCTGCTGAAATACCATCTTGCTTATTCTTTGGAGTGAAGATATCATGATAGATACGATATTGGAACTTCCAACCATCAGCATCTTGATTAACTTCAGGTGAGAATACACGAATTGCCTCATGCTTTGCTACTGGTAATGCAGCATTCTTATGAACTGTTAACCAATGAATATCACCGGCACCAGTTGCAGGAGCGAATCCATCTGTAGCACTAAATGTATAGTTAGTCTTAAATCTAGCCTTTGGAACTGGAATTAGAGGAACTTCATTTAATGCTTGTACCTTAAAGTTAATACCTCTAGGTGAGTTGATATCTACTTGAGAAATAACCTTATTAACTTCAGTTGACTGATTAATAGCAGTCATAGTCTTTGATGATACGAAACGAACATAGTTTCCATCAATTTCATTATCAAAGAACTTTTCATCATCTGCAAGTAATGTAGATACAATAGTTGCTTTAGCAGGAGTTACTGATTCAGTGATATTATCAGTCTTAGCATTAGCTAAAAGCTTTGAGAAACGATAAGCATCAATTTCAGGAATAACCTTTGTTCTTAAGAACTCAGTTGATAACTTACCAAATGCTACGCCTGCAGTCTCTTCATCATCCATTGCATCAACTAGGAAAGATTGACCTCTATCCATTTGTAATACATATGGAGTCCAAGTTACTGTTACTGATCCAGTAGGGAATCCTGTAGAACGAGAATAATCTCCTAAACCTGACATAACGATATCAGGTAACATAACTGTTTTTGCATTTATGAATTTTAGCATATCAGGTGCTGCTTCTAATACAGCAGACTTTGCTTCTGCAGCAAAAATGCCATCTAATTCTTCAGCACCATATTTTGTAATTGTATTAATTGTGTTAGACATTTTATTTTTTTCCTTTCTATTTTATCTAAATAATTTTTTTGCCTGTTCTCTTTCATTAGCGGCTTCTGGTTGACCTTTACCACCTGTCTTACCGATTTCAACAACTGGTGAGCCGGATTCATCAGCTTTTAAAACCCAATCAGGATGTTTAGCTAAGATTGCTTTAACATTTTCTTCTGTGATATCTAAGCCTTTACCTTTTACGATATCAATTACATCTTCTCTAAACTCTTTCTTTACATCTAGATCAACACAAATTGATTTAGCAGCAAGCTCTTTATAATTAGCTCCCTGCTCCTTAGCTGTATTGATTAATGCTTTTGCTTCCTCAATACTAGCTACGCCAAGAGTTGATAGAATTTCTTTTTCTTTCTTCTTAGCTCCTTCAGCAAACTTTCTAGTTGCTAATGCCTCATTAGATTCAGCCTTAGGCTCCTCTTTTTCAGCTTGAGCAGATTTTTCAGCAGATTCAACCTGTTCCTCTTGCTTAGTCTGTTCTTTTTCAGAAGTCTTAGAAACTTCTTCTTTTACCTCTTGGTCTTTTACTTCTTTTTCATCCATATAGAATTTTTCCTTTCGATTTAGTCTCTCTCGAGATAGTGAATTTTGAAAGAGATTTCAAACTCAAATTTAACTAATTTTCTTCAGTTAGATAAGCTTCAACTGTATCATTTGGCTTTATTTCCATTTCACTAGCCATTAGTTTTTGCTCATCCATATAAACGAATTCAGCACCTACTATTCTAGAGGCTGAATCAGTCTTAAATACTAGATTGTCATCTAGTTCTTGTTCATAATACTTTTTTCTACCTTCAAAGTTCTTGAATGGTATTTCAAGCATCTCTTTTTCAGGTAATGCTGCATATTGGATAAATACTCTTAAGCAATATCCATCTTCAGCTTCAAATACTTTTAAAAATCCTTCTTTTGCTGTCATATTAATCCTCAACTAAAAGCCAATCTTCTTCTAACATATCAGTTTGTGAAGCTAACCAAGGTACTCTACATCCATCATGATACTTATCTCCCTTAGGATAGTTCATATAAACATAAGGTAGAGTCATTTTAGAATGAGCGTCAGGTCTTTGTAATTCTAACCATAAGCCTTTACCATTCCAACCTGCTCTAGCAACTTTCTTACCTTGTTTTAATAATTCTAATGCTTTTCCGAAATCCATTTTCTTCTCCTTTCATTTCTTCTAATCATCAATCCTCTAATCCATAGAGTGATTGCTATACATAATTCAATAAATGGTGTTCCTGGTCCTAACCAGAATAACCAGCATGCACTACCTATGCCTAACCACCATTCACTGCCTGTAATAAAGTAAATTAAATATGGCACCCATACCTCACAACTTATTACAGTCATAACAATAAAAAAAAGCAGCATTGTTTTCCAATTCAATAACTGCTTTAATATTCGTTTTAAATCATTTTTTACATACGCCCATACAAATACACATATCAATCTAAAATAAGCTATTAAGCACTTAATTTTGTATGTCATTAAGTCTTAACTCCTAAATCACTAATCATTCGCATTGGATTCTCTCTAGAATATTGTCTATCCAAATAAGGATATTTATCAATAAGATCTCTTAATTTCTCTTGAGCATTTCTAATTGAACGCTTTAGCATATCAGCTTCTTTAGATAATCTCAAAGCATCTTCTTCATTTTTAGAAGCCTTAATCTCTGCAATTTTATTGTTATATTCTAACTTTAATTGCCTTATATTACGCTCTAGATTCCTTTGCTTTTGAGTTTGTATGTATTTGTCTTTGTTGTATGTACCTTTACCTTTTAAGCCTAATTCATCAAGTGTTTTATCTCTACTTGCTGCTTGCTCATAGGTAATAGGTGTAAATGTATGCCTACAATTAGGTCTTACGCCTAATGCTATAGGATATGTCTTACCAGTATCAGTTGTATATGTTCCAATTTCCTTTGCCCACTCTAAAGTCTTGATGTTTTGCCTTTGTATCAAGTTTTCATATCTTTGATGCTCACTTGATGGAATAATGCTTCTCCAATCTTGTAGGATATAGCATTTACCCTGATATGGAGCATGATCAGGAGCAGAGTCTGATAATGTTGATGCTAGAAATAAGACTATTCCAAGTCCTTTGCATCCTTCTTGCATCATATCAACTGCTACATTATTTATTTCAGTTCTAATAGCCATTTCTACATAGCTCTTAAAACTAACATTTCTTCCATTGGCATAGTTAACTGATGTCATATTAGGTAATTCCTTTTTATAACCTAATTCTATAGCCTTATGGAATTCTTCTAAATGCTTTTCCATAGTCCAAGTAGTATGTCCTGGCTGTGATATTATATTTGAGTAAATCTTAGCAGGTAATGAAGCAGTAACTCTTGTATGATTTAACGCTAGTAATTTAAAGTTTTCATCAACTAATCCCAAACGAGCTTTTACTGCCTCACTATTGCTAATGTTAATAGGCTTTCCTTCTTTATTTACCTCCGAAAGCTTATCTTTGGCAATGTCAGTAGCTTCATTAAATGATTCTTTTAAATAATCTTTAATTGTTGGTCTACCTTTACGAATGATACCTATTATTCCTTTATTTACTTGTTCACTTTGTGCCATTTGAACATCAAACCATTCCTCAGCACTTAATTCTATGCCATTTAAAAGCATTTTAAATTGATATTGGAGTATTGCATCCTCTAACGATTGAAAAGATTGTACAGACTTATAAGATAACTCCATCCATGTTTCAGGACTAAACTCTTTTTTGTATTTTGGAGCCATAAGGAATCACTCCTTATTCGAAGTTTAAATTAAATGGATCATCTGCAGCAATGTTCATACCATTTTGCTTTTGACTCATTAAATAATCAATTTCTTTCTTCTTTTCATCCTCAGTTAAAGAGTCTCCCCATAATTCTTCAACATATCTTTCAGCACTTAATCCACCTGCTACAAATGCAGGATATAATACTTGTAATTTAGCATCAAATGTAGGATTTCCATATTCCTCATAATCAACTACTACATCATAATCTTGAGGTTTTCTATTATGAGATACATCATCAAGTTTTAATACAAGATTACCAATATTCTTAAATGCTAATGTTTGAAGCTTAATTAATGCTGCTCTAGTAAACATTGTTTGCTTCTCTTTTTCTCTTTGAGCTTCTGCATTATCTTTTCTAGATATATCAGCACCAATTGTACATGGACTAATTAAGCCTGTAATGATGTTGTTTAATATTGATAATGCTTCATTTGAGTATTTAGCAAAATCAATTTGAGGAACATTTGAAGTTATTGGAGCACCCTGTTCACCAATTGTATTAACACCCTTATTCTTGAACTTGATATATCTTCTATCAAATCTATGAGGCATTATTACATTTCCGTTATCATCAGTCTCTAAACAAGATTCATCAATTTCTTCAACTGGTGTACTTGTTCTTACTGCATTAGCACCCTGAGATAATGCTTGATCTAAATCATCAAATAAATCCATCTTCTCATTGAACATTGATGTACCACGCTCAGTCAATGGCTCATAATCATAAATGATTGGAGCTGCAAGTATTTTATCAATTCCTTTAACAACAATAAATGGCTTAACATCCTTTGTATCTTCAATGCTATCTAAAGCAACATGATTTGATATATGTCTATCAGTGTTATTTGATAACTTGAATAAGTTTGACTTAATATATGCTGTTCTTGCATCTTCATACATTGTAGTACCACGCTCTTCTAAAAGCATGTATGAGTCATCATTTTGACTGAAATACTTTCTAATATATACCTTTGTAATCTTACCTGATGTAACCTCATAAGCACAGTTTCTAGCATCAATAAATTCAATTAATGGTAAATCACTAATTGATGGATCCATATATGGTACTAAAACACCATCACCCATAACCCAAGTCATTGGCTCTTGCTGTTGCTTAACTAATGTCTCCATATTGTTCTCTTCAAAGATTTCAATTAATCTTTCACTCTTAGTCTTATCTTCAACACTTTCAATTTTTGATTCTTCATTTACCTTATCAGTCATTACTTTAAAGCTAGGATAGTCAAGAATATTAATTAATGTCTTTCCTATAACTCTTGGTATGCCTGAATGAGTTTTCTTTACATCAGCTTCTAATGTTGCTACGCTCCAAAAGTAAGTCTTTGAATTTCTTGTTTCACTTCTATTAGTTGAAAATACTTTAACATCAGCATTTAGATAAGCCTCACTTAGCATATCACTATCACCAATGTACCAAGTATATAAAAGCATTGCTTTATTTTTCCTAACCTCAGAGAACTTGTCATTCATAAAGTTTTGCCATTCTAAAATTGAATTTTTTTCTTTTTCTTGTTCTCTTAGTCTTGCTTTTCTTTTAGAATTTCTACTCATTGTTTCACCTCAACGCATTCGTTAATGTAGTTGCAAATGGTGTAATAGCATATCCTTCTGAATCATACCAGTCCATCTCGGCTTGATTTTCATCAAATGGTAATCCATCATCTGCATATTTCAATTTCTTAAACATTGCTTTGCTCTTTTGTGCTCCTGGTCTTTGGCTCCATCTTAATACCTTTCTTGAAATCATTAAAAGGTTTAAATCAAGTCTAGCCTTTCTTCCTGCACTATCACCAAACTTAATAGCTAGATCAGTCAATGTTCTTATTTT
>AUXO013174671.1_pt1 | contig 16940 bp, 23 predicted proteins | sample 768731 | NCBI WGS metagenome assembly AUXO01 (sample SAMN02715735, study PRJNA202380) | gut metagenome | biome: sheep rumen | host: Ovis aries | place: New Zealand: Palmerston North
ATTATGGTAGTTGAATTAAAAATTAAGAAGAAGAATCCCTGGGCTGGTTTGATTAAGTACAAGGCATGTTTTGATTACATTGCTCCGTATTTTACCAGATCTGGGTCGATTTATACCGGGTTGACCCCCGAAGATGAAAAATATTTTGAAAAGGCTTTGGGTTATGAAGAGGGCCATTTAGCTAAAACTAGTGATTTTTGGACTAATTTTTGCGTAAAGGTTGGATCTAGAGGTCTTATTTTGGATGACTCTATTCCTCGCCAAGCAATGATTATAAAGTTCTTAAGCGGACATAAGCGTGTATCTACTTCTTTAGATAAGCTCACTATGGGCAAAGATTATTTGCTTATAAATCGTGAGGCTGAGGCTATAGAGGCTAACAAGATAAATAAAGTACGTAGAGACGCAATCAAAGAATTCGACAAACTGTCGTTGGAACAGATGCGCAAATGTTTGCGTTTATTCGGTGTTAGTGCTGACAGAATGTCTAACGAACTTGTAGAATCTACACTTTTTGAACTTGTCGATAAACAGCCAAAGAGATTTTTTGATAAGTGGGTAAACAATAAGCGTAAGGATACAGAATTTGTATTAGAGCAGGCTATTGCCAAAGGCGTTATACGCAAAGATAAGACACATTACTTTTACGGAAGCGATATGTTTGCAGATAGTTTGGACGATGCAATTGCTTATTTGGACGACAAGAAGAATCAAGACCTAAAGCTTTCTATTATTAACGAAACAAACAATAAGTGATCTTATGATCAAATGAGATATGACGCATAAAGACATATACACTAAATTCATGATTGAATATGACAAGGCAAATGTTACTTCGTCATATCCATCGTTAACGGAATACGAGGTCGCTACATTCCTTGATAAGGCTTACAACGCACTTATATCGCAAAAGGTTGTTGGTAATAATTTTAGACGTTCTACTTTAGAATCTGATCTAAAGGCAATTTCAGACATACAACCGTTAATTACTACAGAAAGTAGGTTGCTTACAAAAGATCCGACGATAGCCGATAATGTTGTAACTACAACACTACCAAATGGATTCCTATACTTTGTAAGCGCACAATTATTTAAGAGGCCTGAATATACATCGATTTCTTACGAAAGAGTATACGATACGACATTAGAAGATAGAGGAGACGGTGCTTCTTTTTATGTTCCACTTGAGAAAATCAATGCCGGTGATAAATTTGATTTTGACGGAAATGTTGTTAACGTAAAGCTAGGTTATTTTGATAATAATGAAGATACTTTTGTCTTGATTGATTTAGGTGAAGACGATCCTGGATTATATAATATAAAAGATAGTTTTGTAGTAGATGATTACACGTATACTACATGGGATCATGAAACACCAGACAGTACTAAAAAATATTTGTTATGGATAGAATCAATTTACTCAAAGCAAATTTAGACATCAAACGAATAGCTTATTGTATATAGAAAACATGAAGACAAGAAAACAATTTATCCTCTAGATGGTCAGGATAAAAAGGGTTTGACAGTAAGATTAGTTTCGCATGACGTTGCTCAAAAATTCTTTTCTACATACTATAATATTCCTTGGGTAAAAGAACCTGTATGTTATATAGAGAATAATTCTATGTATATTGTATATGATCCAATAGATGTTCCTACTATTCCTAATATATCTCTATCTTATATAACAAAACCGCATACTTTTGTAAAAGACTTAAATGATTTGAAAACAGGAGATCGTTCAAGTTATACATTCTATTTCTTTTAGGTTGAAGATGAAAATGATGAGGATGTTACGGAATAGCAACCAGAATATATATTTGAGTGTAACGATACTGTTGCAGAAGAGTTAATAAGTCTTGCTGTATCTTTTGCGTTAGAAAATGTAGAATCACGTAGATTAAACACTAAACTTAATATGAGAGGGCTTGAATCATGACATTAGACGAAACACGACAACTAGGTATTGAATTCGAACGTAGAATTCAAACAATGATACCGGAAACGCAGCTTCAAAATAAACTCGACACCGATACAATTTATTCGTATTTGAACCAATATCAAGACAAATATATTCACGAAATATATAGAAATCTAGATAACGTTCAACCAGAATCAAAATTATCTTCTCATTTCGAAAGTGTTTTACAATCTATGCTGGCTACGTATAATGTAAAAGTTACTGCTACACAGGATGCATCTACAAATATTCACGACAATAATGGAATTGTTATAGTAGATACTGCTCGGTCTTATACCTTTATGCTACCAAACGACTTTTATATGTATTTAAAAAGCGTTTCGAACGTATCTTCTACATTTTCATTTAAAAATGGTTCATCTAACGATAGTCTACGTACTAAAATTTTACCTAATAGACTTGTATCACAATCAGAAGTATGGAAGATTATTGAAACGCCACACAACAACTTAAGAATACTCAAATATCCTGTTGTTGTACTGAACTAGTATAAAGATGGCAATCCTACCATAACAGTAATTTATGATAGATATACTACTGTAGAGGGTATTAGAGTTACATATTATAAACAACCACAACATTTCAGTTTAATTACTTCAACTCCTTGCGAATTGCCAATAGACGCCTTTGATGATCTAGTTAGCGGCGCTGTCGATCTTTATGTGAGTTATGTAGCTGGAGCAGAAGCGAGAAAGCGTCAATAGCAAGAAGAAGCACAAAAACGTGCAAGAGAAGATCAACGAGATGCAAGGCGTTCCGGAGGAAATCAAGATGAACAGTCATGAGATTAATTGATATAATAGCTTCTTTTGAAGTAGAAATAAACAAATATGACGATGCTGCTGAAAAACCAGATACAGAAAATTCGTTGTATTGGTTGAACCAAGCTTAGTTAAAATTTGTAAAAGAACGGTTTAATGGCAATTTACCAAAGCGTACATCATACGAACAGAATGAAAAAAGGACTAGAGATTTAATAAATCTTTGGAGAGAAGATCGTGTTATAGATACGCAGTCCGATAATTCTGATGCAAGTTATTATACAGTTGATCTTATAAGCGAAGATGAAATTTCTTTAACTGGTGACATCGATGAAGATACTATCCAGATAATCGGGGTAGTTGATGATGATGTTTTAACTCCAGAAGCTACTGGTAGCGACGATTCAGATAAAGATTCTGTGTTTATAATAGACAAAACTCATTATAATTATAATTCTTACGAATATAGTTATCCTAAAGACATGATGTTTGTGTTAAATGAAAATGTTGTTATATCAAATACCGAAAACGAGCATAAAAAAGATATAGGTGTTTTTGAATGCACTGCCGACAATTTCATGTACCGAATAAACAACAGTTTGACAGATTTCCATTATAAACATCATACTGCTAGACCTCTTAGAATACGGACTAATAACGGTTTTAGACTGTTAACCGACAAAAATTATAAAATACATTCTTACACATTGGGATATATAAAAACTCCCGATGTTCTTACAGACGAAAATCCGGAAACAGAATATAAGGATTTTCCAGAATACATTTGGCCAGAAATAATAAAAATGGCTGCTTTGATGTACATTGAAAATCAAAGCGACTCAAGATACAGAACTTTGGCCAATGAAGTTTTAACTCAAGAATAATCTTGATATAAATAACTCGCTACGCTCGTAATTTAATCTTCCTGACGGAAGATATAAATAACTCGCTAGCGTAATGATAATTTAAACGTGGAAACCCCAGCTAATTAGGTTTAGCTATATATAGTATTTTTGCTCGCTTCGCGAGTTTACTCGCTACGCTCGCAAAACCACTATATATATTTGTAGGGGGAGTAGAATAAATTAATTAATATATGATTACATATGTAAATACCGTGTTGGTTAGTAACTTGACTTCAAGCAATGTCATTACTAGTCTCAACGATTATAACAATCTTAGCGTCGCTGACGCTGGTAAGTTCGTAGTAATTACTACTGACGAAAACAAAGTAGGTAACGATGCCAATTTCCCTGTGGTTACTTCAAGTACCGCTGCTAATTACGAACACATTAAGGTTGGTATCGTAACCAATAAGACAAACAAGCAGATCAAGCCCGACCATCAGATGGTGGAGGTTCCTGTGATCAAGTGGTCTAACATCATCTCTAAGGATAGTCTTAAGAGTGTTGTTAACACTGAGTTTAAGGAGTCTACTGAGGACAGCGTAGAGATTGATTTCTCTAGTCTAAATCAGGCTCTTGAAAGCAAGTTTGGTCTTGGCGGCAAGAGAATTATTGTTCGTCTTACATTCAAAGACCTGCCTACTCGTTATCGCAAATGGACAGAGTCATACGAGTATGTTACTGCAGCAGGTGACAACAAGTCTTCTATTGCTCAGAACATCGCAACTATGATCAACAAGGAGTGGAAGAGAGCTCGTGTTGTTGCTTCTTACGCTAATAACAAGGTTACTCTTACTGCAATGCCTTACGATGATGACAATGTTGTTGATTCTATCAGCTGGGCAAATAAAGTACGTTTCAATGTCAATATGTACTTTACGGATCCCGCTGCAGAAGGTTGGGAGTCTTTGAATAAACATGAGATTCTTGGCGTAACGATTGAGAAGACTCCTGGTGTACAGTATGTTGGTGAGGCTAAGATCGTTCGCGATCGCGAGGCTCAGGCTATGGGTTATCAGGGTATCCTTAACCGTGGTGAAGGTACATATCCCATCATCAAGCCTGACATGCAGGTAGACCTCAGCAAGACTTACGCTGTTACTACAGTAGAGTTTGAGCGTCAGTATCGTGCTGCAGACGACATTTTCCGCAGGACTAAGGAATGTCTTGAAATGTATGCCCCATACGGTGTAGATTCTGAGACCGGAGAACTCGATACTAGTGCCAACGGTCTTTCTGGTATTAACGCTATTATTAACGCCTTTAAGGCTTGATTATAACCTGGGGTGGGTATATACCCACTTCAGGTTTATTTTTTATACTATGGAGATATATAACCACAGGTTCCCAATAGAACCTTAGAGTGATAAATACACTCCAAACGAATACAATATAAATGGTTCCGGTTATCCTCCATTCTATGATACTGCACAAGAGCTTCCAGTTAATACTACAGGTGCTGCCGACATATATATAACAGGTGGTGAATACGAAGACGGTACTATTCAATTAAGCCGTAATGATGATAAAGTTTTAAATATAGATATAAAGGAACTCTCTGACTGGGCAGAGTACGATTGATATGAAGTTATTAGATTCTATGCAACGCATGTTTGAGGGATTTTCTGCAGGAACATCTATAGGTAAGATAGGAGTAGCATTAGGGAGTATTATAACCGCTTTCTATTCTCCAATAGTAGCATTACTGGTATGTTGTTTTGTATTTACTACGGTGGACATGTTTTATGGTATAAAAGTGGCTTGTAGATTCAATCAAAAAATAACAAGTCATAAAGGTTGGAAAGGCACGCTAACGAAAATTATAGACGAGTTTACGATCATATCGTTAGCTAGGCTATTGGAATGTGCCGTACTAGGCGCAGAACAAGGTGTCTTTGTATTAACAGGAGGAGTTACTGTAATAGTAGCATTGACAGAACTGTGGTCAATACTAGAAAACCTTAATACTTTAAATCCTGACGGACCGTGGAAAGCACTCGGTAAGTTCTTGAAGAAAAAGGGAGAAGATTATATTGGAACAGAAATAGATTTAAACGATGAACATATTAACCATAATGACGTGGATAGTAAGGAATCGTAAAAGCTTATTTAAGGCCGTTTGTAGCCTCGCTGTTGGACTTTTACTTGCTTGGAGTATAACTTTAAGCAAACAGAATAAAAGACTGTCAGAGAGCCTAGAAACAGCTTAGAACGACATTGAGGCCTATTAGGGGATCGTAAACGACTCCTAGTAGGCCAATAATGTTTTAAAGCTCGATATAAAGACGTTGCGACAACAAAACGATAAATTACTACAACAAATAGATAGTGTAAGAGAATAGTTAAAAATAAAAAAATCAGAAGTTAATACAGCAGCAACTCAAACTCAAACTTTATCCGTTAATGGGGGTAAGGGGGTTGAAGGTGATCTTGTTGAGATCTTAAAAGATAGTATATACAATGATAGTATTTAGTATAACCCTCTTACATTAGTACATTATACTATAGGTAGAGATACCGTAAATATATAGATAGATTTAAAAAATACGCAATATTTGTATATATTTACAAAAAGAGAATACGCCAATAAAAAAAGTTTTATAAAACGACTCTTTACGTTTGATTTTAAGAAGGTGAATAGATATAGATACGAAATAGTAAATACTAACGACTTGATTAAAACCGACGATGTAAGAATCGTTGAATCAAACAAATAAGACAATGTATAACTATTTAATTGAACGGTTTTTAAAAAACAATCACAATAAATATTCAAAGTATGTAAAAGAGTGGATTGATAATTTAACTGCCGATCAAATTGCTTATTTTGTTTTAGAAAAACAAAGAATAACCGATGAATATTTCATTAAGAACAATAACAGATGATATTCTTCTTCTGGTAAGAAATAACAATATAAGCGAAAGTGAAGATCTATCCAGATCACAAATTCATTCTTGGGTGAAAGCTTACAAGCATAAGCTTTGGAAAGATGAAAAGGACAAAAAGAAAGAGTTATATCTACTTCACAGAATTGATTTAGAAGAACTTATTGATTCTGAGTTTGTAAAAAAAGTAGAACAACAGTTTGAACTAGAGCCAGTTGATTTACATACAGAAGAGTATATAAATATAAAGAGAACTAAAGAAACTCTAGAAAATCTTTTCAACGAGGATGAAAACAGTGTGTTGTCTATACATGACGCAAATGGAGAAAATATACAATACATGGATCATGTTAGACGATATTATAACTACTGGAGAAGATACACTTATGGCGATATGACCGCGTTTTATAAAGACGACGGTCATATTTACATACAAGGACTTACTGATAAAAATTAGTTACAGTACATATACGTAATGTGGCTAAAAGAAGTTGACGAAGAAGATGACGATGACGACTTGGATGAAGACGACATAAAAATACCTGCGTGGATGGTTCCAATTATAAAAGAACTTATTATAAAAAATGAACTGGCATTTATGTTGAACAGACCAAGCGATGACAGTAATAATGCAACTCTCGCAAGTGTTAAACCGCACGGCCCACAAGACGATGAAGAATAAAAAGTCTTCTACATTTAAAGATATGTATAAGACAATCCCCATACAGATAGATTACAGCCTCTACAGACGTATTTTAGACGAGATGTGTAATGTTATACTAGAATATATTTTTGAACGTTCAGAGGGCTTTAAAATGCCGTATGGGTTAGGACTTATACAAGTTGTAAAATATAGACCTAAAAACTTTACTGATAAATCTTTATCTGTAGATTATAAAGCGAGTAAAGAATATAATAAAAAAATCTATCACTTAAATGAACATTCAGACGGGTACAAATTTAGATTATACTGGTCTAAAATACCAAGAACGTTCCCAGATAGATATAAATACCAATTATGTTTAGTCAGACAAAATAAAAGACGTTTGGCTAAATTAATATTCAATAGACACGATTATATAAATATAGATGATATACAATTATACAAGGTGTGAATCGGTCATTGCAAAAATAATGGCTGATTTAGATTCCAAAGAAGCTAGATAGAGAACTTCTGATATTAAAGAATGGATTTTTGAAGCCATTGACAAGATTGGTGCCCCTATGCAGTATATCAAAAAGGAATCAGGCGTTGACGAATAGCCGATTCCAAAGATAGAAGACAATCAGGTCCCATTACCACGAGATTTAGCGGTGCTCGATGGTGTGGCTTATTCAGAAAACGAAAAAGGTCCTTGGGTTCCAATGAGTCCGAGAACTAATATGCTGAAAGAAGATAATTCTACGAAATATGGTGACATGTATTCAGTTTATAAATACGAAACTGGACCTGAATACTTTATAAAACCTGGGTGGCTTGTTACAAACAAGAACAAAGGATATATTAAGTTTATATATAAAGCAATTGCTGTAGATGAACGTGGTTATCCAATGATACCAGATTTATCGTCTTATAGAGAAGCCATTTATTGGTATGTTACAATGAAACTGTGTTTTCCAAAATTTATGTCAGGAACGCTTGGTGGTAGAGGTGTAAGTACTGCACAGAATGTATACTTTTATACACAGCAGTAGTGGAATTTTTATAGAAACCAGGCTTACGCAGAAGCTATGATGCCAACCGCAACAGATGTAGAAAATATTAAAAACGATTGGAATAAGCTTGTTCCAGAGTGGGATAGTAATTACAGTTTCTATAAAGATATAAATAAACAACAAGATATATATACTGATTATTATTATGGACGTTAATGAAAATTTACAATAGAAGAATACTTTTAACGGTGGCATGAATACAGATACTTCCGATCTATATATCCCAAGTAATCAGTATAGAATGGCTAAAAACTTAAGATTAACTTCTAGCGGAGGAAGTAATCAAGGAGAACTTCATTTAATAGAAGGGAATAAACTTCAGACTCTTACTGACTATAACGCGAATCCTGTAGAATTTGAAGAAATATTAGCAACTACAAGCGTTGCTGAATATGGAGTCATAGTTAGTAAAGAAACTATAAACATAGAAAGAAACGAATACAGGTTTAGTTTTGGTTATGGAACACAATTTCCGGATTTCACTAATCCAAAATCAGTTTATATAACATATTATTCAAATAACGATTCCCCATTAGTAGATCAATTAATCATAACAATACGTGCAACAGTTAGACCTACTTCTGGCACAGCTCTCACTGAAATAACGAAAGTAGTTATGTATGATCCTGGAGATTTCGAGCCAGGAGAAATGAAAGAAGTTGCTATCGTATAGCAAAATTAGGATTTAATTGTTTACAAGGCAAATATAGAAAGTTGTCAAATAAGCGGAAACAACACATATATATTTAGATACATCACTCCTGATTATGATTTGTTTAATCAGACGTTCAATGGCAGTGATCCTACTGCAGAAGCTTTTAGTATATGGCGGTTTACTGAAAAAGAAAATTCTTGCAGACGTATATTCGGGCCATGCCAGCAAGATATATGGAGTGTTGGTGTGGATTTAACAACAAAGTACGAAAACGCGAACGATATAAAATTATACATACTTACTGGAATAAAGCCAGTATTATAGCTTGATTTGGTAAAAGATGAATACGAACAATATGACTTTAAACCAGGTACTAGTTTTGGAGATCTTTACAAAAATACGTCTCTTGTATTAAAACCAGTAACATTATCTCTAATAGGCGATGGGCATGTTCCTATTGCAAAATTGCAATATGCGTATAGATATCATGATGGAAATGGACAATATTCACAATTATCACCGCTTAGTAAAATTATATCAGTATATAAAGATAATAGTTCCGGCTTTTCTTCTACTTCTGACAAAAGTATTGATATATCTATACCAAAGATAGACGCGAACGCGTATACAAAAATACAAATATTTAGAATTCAACCTGACACCGAAACTCCGCAAGTGTATGAAGTTTACAACGGAGAAATAATACCTCAATACACTGATAGAGGAGGTGGAAATCCTGTAGAAGGATTTGCTAATTATTATAATCTTTTGGCAAATAGTAGTATTCCGACTGTATTTTCTAGTAAAGGCGGTGCTATATATAGTGATGGTACAGAAACATTATCCGGTAGTAGGTTATATGAAGCAAATATAAAAGATATAACTAGCGGTATAGATTTAACATTTAAAAATGTAGATACAAGATCTTTTAGCAGCGGAATGTACTTTATGAGAGATGGCGTAAAAAAATACATTTTGGATGATCAGGGGAACATAGTAAATAAACCTGAAGCAGAAGACGATTTGTTCCACGAAGCCTTTAATGGAAATACTTACGGTGAATATAATCCGCTATATTGGAAAGCCAGCAGTGATAAGTATGGAGGAACAGGAGATTGGTTTGATTGGGAGTATACGTACAAACAAGTTTCTGTAAATGATATAGACCAAGCATCTACAATAAACGATTAGATTACAACATTTAAATACGGAGAAGTTTATAGGTTTGGCGTAATATTATATGATTTAGACGGAAATAGATCAAGTGTAAAATGGATTGCAGATATACAAATGCCAAAACAACCTATCGATTACGCTTAGTATGACTCGGATAACTCTTATATTATAGGCGGTGGCGATTTTCCCGGAAAAAGAAAAGTCTCTTATAAAATAAAAATAGTAGGAATAAATTTTAAACTGAAACATAAAATACCAAACTGTTCTTAGTTTGAAATAGTAAGGTGCATACGAAATAAATACGACGACACATATAATATATCATAGGGTATTGTTGGTTATCCTGTAAAAACTATAGAAAGAAAAGACGGCGTAGATCAAGATGTTTCTTATGAAAACGTTGCAAATCCTATATTTCCTTATGGTCCGATATCATTACAGCCTGTTGCGTTACATATGTGCGAAGCTGGTACGTTACGACGTCCAGAAAGCATTGAAGATTTTGGTTTTTGGGCAAACAATGTGTACGCTTTTACTTACAAAGGTGTAGTACAATTTGCGTCGCCAGAATATATATACGGCGTAAATAATAATGTTAATTAGTTTGCTGAGTATGCACCAGAAGGTAAAAATAATAAAAATTTACGACTGAAACTGGTAAATAGTTACACAATAGACAGTAAAGATTATAATACTATTTAGTTTACATTAAGTGGTAAACATCCGACGTTTCTTAATTCAGGACGTACTACTTATGTACATTCAGAAGGTTTACAAAACGATCTTGGCGACAACAAGGAGTTGTAGTTATATGTATCTGATAAACGATACCCAAGCATAAATGTTGGAGTATTTAAACAATATAACGATTCTGTCGTCTCAAAAGACGATAACATAGAGATAAAAGAAATACAGTACCCGCAAGTACCGGCGTATAACGAATTCTTTAACGAAGAAAGTAAAAGCTTTTAGTTTGAAAAAAACGCCAAGCCAATAGATGGCAAGAGCTTTGTTTTATGGTCGTCGTTTTTTACTCAAAAAATAGCAAACAGAGAAATTGAATGGGATAATGAAAAAAAGTCAAAAGCTCTTTCTGGCTTTTGGAATCTTCTAGACGACGATTGGCCAATCAGCTCCGGAGCAGGTTATTACAGATTAGCTTCTTCTGGAGCGTATGCTTATCCTGTAGGATCTACAGGAAAATGTATGCTGTTAGCAATTAACCCAGGCGACATAAAAATAACACCACAAACTAGTTACCCACTTACAATAACTGTAGCAAATATTATAAAACCTGCTAATCCGTATCACGGATATAATACGGCATCTATAAACAATTCTTCGTATTATGGATTCGGTGATGTATTTGGAAATAATCCAAATCAAGATTTAAATATTTTTTCCGGAGACGCATATATAAAGATGTTTAAGTATAATGCTATGCACAATATAGCAAGTTTATACATGAGGAACGCATATACCGCCTCGTTTATATATTGTGTACCTGTTCTTAGTGAAATAGATTTTCAAGGATAGTATGGTACTATATACAACAGTAATATAAATTCTGATGACGCGTGTCTTTTACAAGATATTCCATCTAATGTTCCAAAGCAGTGGACGATAACAAAAACAGAAAACGGAGAAAATCAATCTACCCCGTATTATTTTAATCAAACAGGATTTGCTTATCAATATAATAAGAAATATTCATCTCTATATTATGCTTTAGCAATATCTCCCACCAGTAGATTATCGAAAACAGATGCATCTAATATCTCTCGTGTAATATATTCTGGAGCTGATCGTTGGGATTCTGATACCTTTTTGCCTTCAAATTATATAGATGTTGACCCACAATATGGAGAAATAACGTGTTTAGCTGCGTATAAAGATAAATTAATTTTTTGGCAGCAACACGCTGTTGGTTACATGAGCATAAACGAAAGAGCTGCAATATCAGATATAAACCAAAACACTATATCATTAGGTACCGGAGATTTGTTAAAAAAACCGTTTTACTTAAGTAACGTTAACGGAATGAAACCTCACCAATTGTGTTATTGTATAACAGCAGATAATTTATATTGGTGGGATGGATACAATAAAGAAATATTACGTTTTAATGAACGTGGCGGAGTATAGCCTCTCTCAAAAACAAAAACTGTATAGTAGTATTTAAGTAGTAACGTTGAAAATGAAAAACCTCATATGTATTATGACGCCAGCAATAATGAGGTCATTTGCAGTTGCGTGAACAAAGAGAGTATCGTTTTTAATGAATTATCTGACATATTTACCTCTATATATACGTTCGAGCCTAAATACAATATTTATATACACGATAAACACTACAGTCTAAACAAAAATAATTTATATTTAGACAATACAAATTATGAAGGCGGTCGGTCTTAGTTATTTGGAATAGACGCTGTACCTTATTTAAAATATATAGTAAATAAACAACAGCAGATAAAAACATTCAATATTATTTCTTTTGGAGGAAAATTTTATGGCGGTTCTGAAGAAACTACAAATGACATAAATATATATTAGAACTTGCAACATGCTGGGCAAAACAATTCTCCACTGCATGTTATAGACTTTATATTTAAAACTCCATTAAAACAAGAAGGTAGATTAAACGGTAAGAGAATAACCAATAGAGAATATGATTTTAGAGCAGCTATACCAAGAGCAGGAAAATTAATAAATAATTCCTGGATAGAATCTTCTTACGGAGACAGGTTAAGAGGAAGAACAATGGAATGTGAACTCAAATCATCAAGCAATTCTACCGATTTTTCTATACAATACATAAACACTAAATTTAATATATCATGCAGTTAAAAGATAGAAAATTTATAAAAAATACATTTCCTAGATATTATGGCGGCGCGGATGGATCTGGTTTTTTTGGAACAAGACCTCTTACAGCTCCAAATACTAATTATTAGTACGGTGGATATTATATACCTGAAAATCCTTATCAGACTTCTCAATTTTTCAATAAACCAAATCCAAGCTATAACGATTATTTAAGCGCTAAAAATGGTGGCGATCCAAATGTTGTCGGTAAAGGACAGTTTCAATACAAAACACCTAGTTTGGCCCAAACAAGAGAACGGTAGCAAACAACTCCAAATCCAACAGGCGCAATTGGATCTGCTGGTTTAGGTCCTTGGGGAGCTATAGCAGAAATTGCTGCGTAGAATGCGAAAGGGTTTTTAAATGAGGCTACATACAAAACTGTAGATGCGGATGAAATAAAATCAAATCAAAATACTAGTAACAGTTCTTTCGGAGGTGTTAATTTTAAAGTAATAGACACAAATATAGACAAAGAGCCGTATCTAGATCATTGGAGTACTAAAAGTGTATTGACAGATGTGCTTAGCGGGAATCCTCTTGCAGCAGCCGGTAAATTAATTTTTGGAAAGAAAGGTGAGCAAGAACGAAAAATAGCAAGAGCTAAGGATTTAGCAGCATTGGATAATGCGGCTTCTTTTAATAACGCTTACGAACAATATCTTAGGAACGGACATGCAGAAGGAGGTAAAGATGCAATGCCTATTACAAGAGGTGGGAATGCCGGTATGGTAAATACGGCATATGGTAAAAGATATATGCCACAGAACTCTTATACGAATAAAGGTGAATAGATTGTGGATACGTTGACATACAATAGCTATAAAGTTAAAAACGGGCATAGAGATAACGCTCCTACATTCCTTAGAGGAAGAGATGCTGTATTAACAGCGTCTAAAAAGAAAGAACTTCTTAACCCAGAAACAGGTAATACTTTTGCGGAAGACTGGCCTGTGTACAAAGCTGCAGGCATACCGCAAAGATTATTGGATTTGCAATCATATGTACATATGAGAAATAATATGAATAACAAAAATAGGCGTAACGGATATATTACGGCTAAAACTGGAGAAGACGCAATTCTTTTTTATGATGATCTGCTTGCAGATTTACCTAACACAAACGTATACGGTAAAAAACCAAATAAAATTGGGGAATTGTTACGAGCAGCTCAATATACACCGAATATAACAAACAATATAGGCGACATAGATTATAGTTACCTGTTCGATAACTTAAAAAGTATATCGGGTGTTCCAGTAGGCGCCAATTTGACAGACATAGGACGTATCCCAACCAGTATCGTTGATACTGGGTCTCCAAGAATGTTCCCAGACAAGCATAATAATTCTATTGGTGCGGTTTCTTATTACCCGAGAATGAGTAGCACAGAACAGCCAGATACTGATAATTTGGCTTACAAACTAATCCCACAGTCAAGATCTGCAACCACACCGCCTTTTTATTTTTATGGCAACAGTAATAGAACGCCAGTAAAGAATTCTCCTGATAAAAAACCTTCAAGTCTTACACCAGATAATGTATCTAGTATTGTTCCGCCCATTGATTTTGGATTAGAGTCGTATAATATTACAAATCCTCAGCAAAGTAACCCCAAAAATAATAAACCTGGGTTAGACAAAAATTTAAAACGTATAGATAAAGGAAGAATACCTGAAATAAAACCTTGGGAGATACTTGCATCAAGACTACCAGGATTTGCGTCATCTATAATTGGAGCAATAAACACAAAAAAACAGCCTACATCAAAGATAAATAGTTATCGTCCTAATACATATGCAGGTATGGCTTTACCAAAATTGGCTGGATTGCGAATTAATAATATACCAGTTTTACGAGATATAGATAGCAAGTTAAACGCGTATATGCAACAGTTGGCGAGTCAGTCTTCTCTTACTGCCGGACAAAAACAATTATATCACATGGCTGCTGTAGATAGAGCACAGCGTGCTAAAGCCAATGCTATATATGATGCTCAGATACAAAATAATAAATATGTTTCTGATTGGGCTAACGCTGCTATAAACGTTGGCGACAAAGATGCTTCCAATAGGATAGCTACCACGCAATATGATAAGCAGTATATGGATAGGGCATTGGCCGCCAGAAATAAGATATATAATAGTTTCTTGACAGATATTTATAATCAGACAGGAGCTACTACTAGAGATTTGATGAACATCCGAATGTTGAATGCAATGTTAAATAGATACCAAGCATGATTACACCATTTGATGAAAGGTCGCCACTTCCAATATTAGACTTATACGATTCTAATCTGATGCTTAGAGCAATATAGGTGGCGAAGGAAGATTATGATTAGGCTAGACAGGACTATAAGGACTTTAAGAAGGAATATGGAGACTTTATGAGTCCGTTTAGTAAAGACATGGATAGATATAATAGTATGATTGGTGGTATAAAAGATAAAATAAACCAATTATATGCAAACGGTATAGATCCATTGAGGAGCGCTGAAGGCAGAATAGAATTAAGAAAACTGACAGATAGTGTAGATCCGTCAACATACAACGCAATGCGCGCAAACGCTAAAACGGGATATGTTTATTTGGATGCTATGAACAAATTAATGTCATCTGGGAAATATAGCGAGGCTCAAGAATTGTTTGATATAGCTAGAAATCATGGCGTGAATTTTAAAGATTTTCAAACAGTTGATCCTAATACTGGAGTAATTAATACTTGGGATAGAACGTCACCAATAGCAGCAACAACTCTTAGAGATCTTACTTATAAGAGTTACGAACATAGAACACCGAGAGATCTCACAGCAGAAGATTTTAAAAACGACCCGAGATTATTAAATTATAAAATGGATCCGAGGTATAAATATACTGGTTATCTCGATTCAGACCTTATGAAAGTTGCACCTGGCGCAAGTGCGTCTTTAGTCGGAGACCCCCGTGCAGAATTTTTCAGAGATCAAGCTAGGTAGAAAGTTGTAAATTCTGGTAAAGTACCTACTGATGAAGCTGTAGAAGCTCAGTTTCAAAGAGATATTGCAGACGCTAACGCGTGGGCGCTTGTTGATCCTATTAAAAGTATTGACGAATATGCCAAAATGGATTACGAACATAGACAAAGAGTTGCGTTAGAAAATTTACGACATAGGAATGCTTTGGACGAGGCTAGAGTTAAAAACGCAGGAAATACAGGAAACGGCAGATACAGCGCTACTACTAATATTTCGGTTGATTCAGAAGGTTCATTGAGAGGTCTTCTTTCAAATTATATATCTTAGAATTCGGATACAAAATTAAGGAATGAGGAAACGTTTATAACAAATAAGTTAAAAGACATTTCTAAAAACCCATCCAAATATACTAAAGAAGATGTTAAATATTGGGCGTCACAATATGACAATCTTGGTAAGAAACGAGAAATAGCTGGAATAGAAGGTGTTGCCGATGTTGTAAATAAAATAAAATCGGGGGGCACATATTTTACAGATACTCCTGAAGAAATAAATAACATATTACGAGACCTTTCTTCTATCGGAAATATGACAGTGCTGAGGGATATATTAAAAGATTTCCAAGGTGCTGAAGGTAGCGATGGAGGTATTTACGCAAGCAAAGACCGTATGTGTGGAGTAGGTACAGTAATGAAAGATGTACTTGCAAGAGGACTTTCTGATGGAAAAAATCACAAATCTATAGAATCAGCGATAAAAAGATTTAGTGGAAACGGAGATCTTGAACAATATAACGTATCTTGGACTGCTGGAGCTTGGGATATACGAAATGAAACCGACGATACTAATATATTTAATAGTGGTGAAAAAGAAGTTTGGCCTACCGGTAGAGTACTTTCCGGCAACAGGAATTATTATATAGAAGTATCAAATGATCCAGAAGACCGTGATGAATGTTGTTGGGTTAAAATAGAAAGAGATCCGAATGGCGGGTTTAGCAGAACTGTGTCTTCTATAACAGAAGCGATTGATGATA
>AUXO011322426.1_pt1 | contig 16938 bp, 22 predicted proteins | sample 768731 | NCBI WGS metagenome assembly AUXO01 (sample SAMN02715735, study PRJNA202380) | gut metagenome | biome: sheep rumen | host: Ovis aries | place: New Zealand: Palmerston North
GCCATCATATTTTTAGTAGCTTGAATCTATTTCTAAATATGAGAAGAAATAAAATTCTTTAAAGTAGCTACTTTATTTATAGGAGCTATGTATGTAGATTCATGTTGATTTAATAAATTTACTATAGAATCATCTCCATCATAAGTTATCTATAAATTCTCCTATCTATTTAAAAATTTCAATAATTTTGCAATATTATTAATTTTCTAAATTCCTTCACTTTGTAATATTGCTTGAACATAAGAATTTATATCAATTCCATTGTTAGATCTAATATAAATTCTTCCTTTAGGAAATGGTAAATTTTCTGAAGCATGCAAAGAATCTATAGACGAATAATCAAATAAACTTGACCATCCTAAATATATTCCATTATCGTCAAACTCATGTCCCAACATATAAGATTTATCAATATCATAATCAGAACCCTATAAATAAGTCTAAAAATGACTTACATAAGCTTGATTTGTATGAACTCCAGTAAAACCTACTGCTTTCATATACATAAATGACTAAAGAGTTTGAGCAGGAATACGAGAACTTGTAAAGTCCTAAGATTTCTAGAATGATACAAATTTTTTATGAGTTAATGTATCTAAATAATTCTATATATAAGTTCTATAAGAAGTTTCTCCTATTTTCTTTTTTCTTAAATTAGTAGTTTCAGTTTTATCGTTTGATAGCCCATGAAGTAATCCAGATATATCAAATAAAACTTGCTACATAGAAGTATTTTCTTTAGTCTAAGTAGCTAAACTATAGAATATTGAAGAAAGAGAATTTAGTTTAGATGTAGCTAAATTATTATTTGGAACTAGTATCTAATAAGAATCAGAATTATAAATATCTTTAATAAGTTTTGCTACATAACTATTTAAATCATTGTCATTTCCCTAAAATACTTCCCTAAGTTTAGATTTATTTATATTATAAAACCTAAAATTTTTTCCATTTTCTAATGAAGCTTTAGCGTTTTCTACAAATTCAACATATTTCCAAACATTTTTTCCGTCCCAAGAATATTCTCCTAAAACCTATTCACCTTTTTCATTAAAGAATTTTCCATCTTTATATGAATAATTGTTCATAATTATTTCTCTTCCGATTTGAAAAAGTCTTATATTATTATCAGTAACATAAATATTATGTACTGGTTTTCCTTCTACTATGGAATCCGTTTTAGTTAAATTTTTCCAAGATTTAATTTGTTTTTCTTCAGAAGAATTTATTGATATATAAAGATTTCTTCCATTTCCCTTTACCAAAGCAATATCATATAAAGGAGAATAACTAATATTTAAAGGAACAGAAAAACTTTCTTCTTTAACATCATTAATAGAATCATAATAATTTAATCCAAATTTAGACTAATATATATTAGAAAGAATAGTTTCAGCAGGAGTACTTTTAAAATTAAATATTTGTGTTTTAACATCATTAAATTCATCCTCTTCTGTTAAATAAATAAATCCCTAATCAAGATTATTTAAATATTTTTGAATTGCCTATTTCTATTCTTTTGTTGGATCTCCATAAGCATTTCTATAAACATATGATGCAAAAATATTAGTATCAATCTAATTTCCAAGAGAATCATAATAACTATAGGTTATTTTAGCAGGAGCTAAATCTCTACCTAAAGTAATATTTTTTTGCAATCCAATTATATTCTCTGGAACAATTCCTTTAGCTAATAATAATCCTTTTATACAATTTTCAGTATCATTAATAAAATTCTAATACTTTAACATCGTATCTAATTCTATTGTTTCTACAAAGTCTTGATTATTTATAGTATAATGGATATTTACATTATCAGAAGGATAAAAACTCTATGCTTTATTAATTTCTAAAATTGGAATTTCTTGCTATTTCTAATTTAGATATTCTTTTACACTTCTCCTATTTGCATCAGAAATAGATTCTCCAAAATTTGGAACTACCTAAATCTATTTTAAAATATCTTCAAACTATAATGTTTGTCCATCTATATCCCATAGTTGACATATTTTATATCCAGGTGTCATAACCATTCCATTTCCTGGATATTCACGTTTAACACTTTTTTTATTTATAATTGAAGATATAGTACTGAGAATCTAACTATACATATTAGGATCGCTAAATGGAATTTTTAAATCATTAGCATGATTTGTTGATAAATTAAATTCCTTTCTTAAAGATAGTATTATAGATTCAGCTAATCCAGCTTTTCCAGAACCTAGACTTAAATTTTGTATAATTGTTCTTCCTACTATATCATATAATTTATCATAATCTCCATTATTATTAAATTCTTCTATTGCTTGAATTTCTGCCTAAGAAGCTTCTAAAGCTACTTGGCCAAGTACTTCATATACTTCTTTTACAAAATCATGATAATGCCCTCCAGCATCTAATGATGATATTACCTAAGAAAATTCAGTCATTCTAGCCTCATCAGCTTCATGGTCTGAATCCTACTAAATACCATATCTTTTAGTACTTAATGTAAATGATCTTAGTGGGGCATCATTAAAATAAACATTAGATTTATTTATATTCTAAGCCCCGTTTTTTATAGATGACTAGTTTAATAAATAATTTATCATCATCTTTTTAAGAGGCTATTCAAAATTAGTCTAAGTTTTAGAAGGTTTAGTTCTTAAATCAACTTTTGGAATAGATACATTATTAATAAAATTAGCAACAGCATGATTAGAAGATTCTGAATAATGTAATTCTCCATCATTCATTAATGACATTGAGTATATTCCACCTAAAGCTGCATGTAATTCAAATATAGAACTAATTGAATGAGAATTTTCTGGAATTTGTTGTCCCTACTATATTCTATAATGATTTCTTCCATTAAAGAAATGATAGTACTTTGTTTTTGGAAATTCATTATTAATTTTTCCCTCAGATGTTACTACACTTTCTTCAGTATAATATCCAAATTCATCTTTTCCAAAATCTTCAATTCTCCTAGATTGATTTCCTATTTTATAATAAAGAGCATTTCCCTATAAAATATCTTCAGCAAAATTTAATTTAGTAGAATTTTTATGATATGCCATATTTGTAATGTCGGGAATCTATTCGTCTGTCCAATGGTATACGTCTGTCATTTTTCTAAACATATCATATAATTTAATAGAAGAATTTTCTGACTAACGCATCCACTAATTAGTTATAGTATGCTATGCATATTTAACTAATTCAGCACTCATAAAATCTTCATTAAAATCATGCCAAAGAGTCTTTTTAATAGTTCCTACTTCAGAATCCTATAAGGAATTATTTTCTAATATAGATGTTATAGGATCAATAAAAGCTGATCCATCGTGTGAATCAATAGTTCCATCCTATTTTCCACTAAACTAATATACTTCTGCTGGAACATCTTCTATTACAGCACATTTCATAGTGTCAGCAATTCCATCTAAAGAATCCTATAAAAAGTATCTCATAGTTCCAGGAACTGTAACTGTTCTTTTTAATTGTGCATTTTGTTCGGCTGTTTCTATCTTATATAATTCCTATTTATAAATATTCTCTAATTCAGATATAAATTCTATATCATTCTAATTCATTTCTTGTCTTAAACTAGAAATATAATTATCAATAGCAAATTTTATATCTGGAAGATTTATTTTCTAATTTTTGTTTAATTTTGAGTATTTTCTAATAAATTTAATCTGCTCTTTATTGAATTTATTCTCTAATTTAGAAGTTATTCCTTTTAAATCTTTTACTTTATGATTTAATTCTGTTCCTATTAAAGATAATCTTAAATTATTAGATAATAACGTAGAAGTATAAAAATATTTTTCTAATAAGGGATTAATAATAGCATCAGAAGGAATATTTCCATAGAAAATATTATTTCCATCTTTATCTTTTGCTAAAGCCATCAAACCATTTTCTATCCAATTTGAAGCTCCTGCTTCATATAAAGCTTTATTTAATTCATCAAATTGAACAAAAGATACTCTATTCTGTGATAATTGATTAATAAATTTATATTTTTCAGATGTCAATCGTTTACTAATTTCATCTGGATTGTTGTACATATCAGAATAATATTGAAGTAATTCGTTTATAGATAGTCCTCCATTTATTCCCTTTCTATAGTGTATATCTTCCATTACATCAATTCCAGCATTTTGAGCATCTCTTATAAAATCTTCAGAAGATTTATTTCTAATAATATTATTAATATCTTGTAAAGTTTTTGCTTCTGGATATATTCTAAAATAATCTTCTTGGACTTTATTAAACATTTGATAATATGCCTATCCTATAGTATCAATAAATTTTTGTTCAAATCCTTTATTTGAAATTCTATATGGATTTCCTAATAAAGATGTTACGTCTACATCATATACTATAAATTTCTTTTTATCTGAATATACTGTAGGCTGAACAAACATTCTTCCTTTCTGCATAGGAAGAATAAATTTATTTATAAAATTATGATAAAGCAATTCTGAAGGACTAAATGAAGAAACACTTTTAACTTTTCCTGTATTTGTTCTGACATCAGTATCAATTACAATACCAATAATAGAATTTGGATTCTAATTAAATAATAGATTCTAAGTAGGCCCAGTTTTCTAATCAGAAATAATCTGTTTTATTTCTCTTCCTAAAAAAGCTGGACTTGTATTTGGAATAGAAGATCCTTCTAAATTCTTTGTAACAGCTTGGGTATTTTCTCCAGTAATAATTCTTCTGGCTTCCATTAAATTATCTATCCAAGAATCTTGTTTAGATAATCCATATAAAAATTCTCCTCTATAATTAGAATAAAAATAAGTTCTCTTTAAATCTTTATCTAAGTTTTTATTAGAAATAACCTTAAATGGATAATTCTAGCTTAGATATTCCTTAAAATCAGAAATTTCATCCTAATTAGCAAATCCTTTATGTAATTTTGTTACTTCTGCAACTTTAGATGCAGCCCTAAATATATCTTTTAATCTTCCTTCTTGTATTCTACTTTCTCCTAAATATAAATTTAATTCTTGTAATCCCTATTCGTCTTGTCCGAATGTAGTTCCTAAATTAGTATCTAAAAATTCAACTAAATCCATAAACTACATTTCTTTATCAGAAAGATTTACTCCGTCTATAAGTTTTTGTCTTGCAGAAATAGTATCTAAATTTACTCCAAAATAAGTAGTTAAATGTTGTCCAAAAGATAATATTTGATTATTTTCATCATTTATTGCTATTTTAAAAGCAGCTTTAGAATTTAAAATTCCTAAGTTCTAATCAGAAAAATCTAATATATATTCTAATTCTCCAATTTGAGTATGCAACCTTTTTTTGTCATCAAACCAACTATCAAAAAGAAGTTCTCTTCCTCTTTCTCTTGTTTTTCTATTTATATTATCAATAAAATCATATAAACTTTTTTTAGATGCATACTTCTTTTTAGTTGATACTTTATATTTCTAAGAATCATAATCATAAACTACTTCTATATAATCCATTTGTGAAGTAGAATCAAAAGCTCCTAAAATAGATTTTAATATAGGATATTGAGAAGTTAATCCAGATTTTGAAATTTGTTTAGATTCTATAGAATAAACGGATTCATTTCCATTATAAAGAAAATCATATAAAGATTCTATTACTTTATAATCATTATCATTAAGTTTATAATCAATTAAATCATTTTCAAAAGCTAATTTTATATCCTCTCTAACATTTCCATCTTTAGTAAATATTGATTCAAATATTTTCTTTATATTTTCTTCTGGATAATTATGAGCATTTTCCATCAATTGCTTTAACTCCTAACTTACAGTTGAGCTTAAAATATGATCTTTTAATTTAAGCATTGCTGTAAAATAATCTATAATAGACATGTAAGAAGTACTACCTCTTAATGGAATATTTTCAATTAAAAATCTGGAAAAAGAACCTAACTCTTTTGTAGCATCTCTAACTTCGGTCCACCAACCATGAGCCATTTGATTAGTATCTCCAAAAGAATATTTATAACTCCAAGTTCCATCTCCATTATCCAAAATTATCTAATCCATATTATCATTTATAGATAAATAATTTTGAGTTTGATTTTCTAATAATTCATCAAAATGTAATAACTGTATATAAGAATTTACAGCTTTTAACATAGAACTTTTATAAGAATCAGAAGTTTGTTCTTTAATCCATTCGGTTTCTAATTGATCCTATAATAATGGAGAATTTATTAGAATATAAAAATCATCCAATACTTTTATATATCCTGGATTTAATTTATGTTCTCTATCTCCACTTTGCACAAACATCTATGTTACCTATAATTCTGGAGTTATTCCTTTAGATATTAAATAATCATAGACGTTTTTATATAATTGATTTTTATAATTTTCTATATTATTATTTAAATCCTAAACATTAGTAACAACTTGACTATTTTTACCCTATCTTAAAATAACTGTTGCTCCAAATATATCATGTTTAAAAACATTTTTACAATTAGTTTTTAGTAATGTATTAGTCCCAAAAAATTCAGAAAGAAGAGTATCAAGTTTTACTTCATTCTATTCATGTTTAGATTTTAAATCTGCTTCTGGAATAATAGCAGAAATAGGAATATTATCCTTTTCTCTACTAATTTTAGTATTACTAGGATAATAATTTAATTTTAACAAATTTATAATTCTTCCTTTGTCGTATTCATTAAATTCTACTGGAATCTAATTTAATAAAGAATCTATAAACTAATCTATACTTTCAATATAACTTTCGATATCAGTAGTTCCATCATATTGTAACTGATAATCAACTTTAGAATCCTAAAATTCTTGAATTATTTCTGAAACTACAATATTAACTCCAGAGTAATCCCAATTACTTGGGATTACTAAAGAGTTATTATTACTAAATAAATTTTTACTACATTTCATAATTATTTGATTGGTAATGTACAAGTTCCATTATTTGCTTCCTATAGGCTATTAACAATGTTAACAATGTTTTTAGGATCAATATCTAGTTCTTGTTGTAACTAATTTAATATTTTATTATCTTTTAAATCATTTCTTGTTAATATAGCTGATCCATTATTCTTAATATAAATTTCTTTAAATATTTTTGAATCTTCTTCATCAAGACCTAACTTGGAAATTATATAATTTCCAATTTCTTCTAATGTAGAACCTTGCTTTTCAATTGAAGAAATTGTAGGAGCAACTTCTTTAATAGAGTAAGTTCCTCTTTTAGATCCTCTTTGTAAATAATAGGTTTTTCCATCTAAAGTTATTTCATACTAATTATCCAATTGTCTAATAGAGGTTATTTGTTTCTGTCCAAATAATTTTTGTCCAAGAGTTACAAAATTTCCAGAGCTATAATCAACAAGTGTATTTAATATATCATCATGCTATGTTCCATCAAATAAATTTTCTATATTCTAGGATAGAGTTTCTTCAATTTGTTCTTGAAGTTCTTCTTCATCTAAAAATAACTAAAAATTAGTACCAAGTATTTGATTTATTTCCTTAATTTTAGCTTCGATAGAATTATTAGATTGAAATACATTAGAACTAGTTTCTGGTATATATTCATTAAATGAGAATCTAACAATAGGTCCAGTTGGAACTTTATCAGTAGAATAAAACATTTTGTTAGTAAGAACTTCTTTATTTATTTTTCCATCGTGCTAATCAGAAATAAAAGTATCAACGAAAAATCCGTAAGGAAATAAAGCATCAGAAGCTTTTAATTGTCCTTTTACATTTAAATCGTTAAATTCTCTTGTTGCAGGAACACCATGAAAAGCTAAATTAAAAAGATTAACTAATCTTTTATCAATTATACCATATTTCTATCCATCACGAATAAAATAAGGTTCAGTTCCTGGAATATATTCAGAATCTTGATGTATCCAGTCTTCATCTGTATTAATTTGAGTTCCTAAAGTTTCAAATATTTGAACATAATTTAAAGAATCTTCTCCTAATTTTATAGCTCTTTTTCCGTTTGCTACTTTTTCATCAAATTCCTAAATTCCTACATATCCTCTTTCTAAATATCTTAAATTAAGTTGTTTAAGAATCATAGGAAGCATTCTTATACTATCGGAAGCACCAAAATTATGTTTTATAGTACCTTCTGAAGTAACTATATCTAATGATACTCCATTTTTTATATTTTCAACCCAACTTTTTTCTAATTGTTCCCATTGTTCTTGAGTTGCTTTCTTATCAATAAAAGTTTTAAAATCATTCTAAGAAATTGGAGGAATAATTTTATCTATTATATTAGTAAATAATACATTAAGAGTATTTTCATAATTCTAAGCTAATTCTCTATTAATATATATTCCATTAGTATTATTATCAATTCTTCTAATATATGTTCCGGTTTTAGAACTAAATCCAAGTCTAAATTCTCTTATTCCATTAGTTTTTAATGAATCATTAAAATCCCAAAGAATTTTTAATTTATCATAAGTTTCTTTTGGCTAATTCTACTATATCCAATTTCTATATTCCTCTTCATTAATATAAGAATTTCCTCTAGCCTAATTATATAAATTAGTATCTAACTAACTAATTTCATCAATTTCCTAAGAAGTATGTTCTTTTAATAATTCGTTTAATTGATTATTAAAATTAATTAAATTCGCTCTAAAATTCCACAATCCTAAGTACATTCTAACTGCCATAGGCAATGATACAAATGGAAGTTTAAAAGTTTTCTTAGGAGAAGTTGAAATTTCATAATATTTTTTACTATATCCTTCTTTTAACAAGGATTCAAAACTTACTCCTTCTGAATCTAATACTAACATTCTTACTTCAGGAGTAGAAGAACTCAAATCACTTTTTTGACTAGCATAAATAGAAGCTAAATCATTAGGATTTAAATTAGTATTAGAACTAACATACATTATTGGTTTTCCTAGTAAACTAGGTTTAATACCTAGAGATTTTAAGCTTTCACTATCAACTATAGTATAAACCGGAGAACTTACATATCCTAATGTAGCATTTTCATAAGTAGAATTTCCATCCAAATCTACTAATCTATATTTTCCATTGTTTGCACTTCTTAATCCAGTAGTTTTAGTATAATATGGACTATTTATTCTTCTTTCTTTCTATTCTACTATATTTTTTATATTAGCATCATAAGAATTTATAATTCTATCAGCCTCAGCAGATAATTGAGATTCATTCCAATCTTTATGCTATCTTGATAACTAATTAATTAAAATTTGTTTAGATTTTTTAGAACCATCTAAACTTTCTACTGCCCCAATCGTTAATGTATATGTTTTTCCAGTTTTAGAACTTTTAATTCTAGCCTAAATACTTATAACTTGTGGTATTCCTTTAGAATCAGATATAAATGAATTGTTTTTTTCATTTAATCCTTGTTGTATTCTAAGGATAGAATGTTTAGTATTATCCTAATCTTCTGATACTATATAGTATTCAATATTATTGAAATCAGATTCCTTGAAAATATTCTTAATAATATTTGGAAGTTGATTAAAGTTTCCACCAAAATGTAAATAACTTTTTAACTACATTAAATATGTAGAATACTCTTTCTAATCCTATGATGTTGCTAATTCAGATTTTCTTTGACTAATATGAAATTGTTTTTGAGTATCATCATCTAAAAGAATATCTAAATCTCTTAATAATCCAGATTTAATCCAAACTTTATTTCCATTTCTTTCTTGAGTAACTAATCCAGTAAATGAAATATTACTATAAGCAGTATAAGGATTTTCACTTATAGGCTCTTCATTAATTGATTCAGATTCCTAGATTTCTTTCTCCTGTTCAGTAGAATTAAATTGTTGTCCAATTTCTATTGGAGCTTGTGGTACTTCTATTGGCATATCATTTTCTAGAGGTTCTTGAGAAGTTTCTTCTTGTTTTTCCTCCTAAGTAAGATTTCTAGGGGTTAAATCCATAGAATTTAATTCATCAAGTTTAGTCTTAGTAAACTCAGATATAGACTGAGGATTAAGAGTAATAGCATCGGTAGTGTAATTTTCCTATTTATTTCCTCTTATATTTTCAGATAATCCATTATCTATAATGATAGAACCTTTTCGGCTTCTAGTAATCATAGTATATAAATCCTACATATACTAGAATAATTTAAATTCATTACTTCCTTTTCTATTTGGAGAATCAAATTTCCAATCTTTGTTTACTATAATATAATCAAATTCTTGTCCTTGAACATCTTTTGGAGATAACGCTTTACTTACATTTTTTCCTGAATTTTTTAGTTTCTAATATATTTCGTCAGTTTCTTCTCCTATATATCCAATACTTCCATTTAATAATCCTATTTGTTCATTAGTTAAAGTATTAGATAACATGTCTCCAGTAAATGTTCCATTTTCTAAGTAATAATGAAGCTAATATTCTTTAAAATCTCCAGTAATATATTGCTAATATAAAGTTTCTGCTTTCTTATCATCAGCAGTTCTTAATTCATCAAGCATTTTTTCAAGAGGTTTTTGATTAAGATATTTCCAATAATTAGCTTGTCTTAAAGAAATAGAAAGTCTAGGAGTTCTAAACGCAAATAAATAATTTGGATCTATATTATATCCTGCCTCCTAATTTCCATTCTAATTCTCATCACCTAAGAAAATCAACTTTACATTATTTAATTTAGCCCATTCTCCTAACATTTGAATTTCAGCAGAACTAAATAAAGTTATTTCATCAATAATAAGTTTTTCTGGAACAGTTTCTAATTTTTTATATTTTATGTTTTTAAGAGTAATATAATCTCCAGTATGTGTTATATTATAATTTATTTTTTCTCCTTTATTTTTAGTCTCTGGATTAATTTCCTATATAACTTTGTTATATTCTCCTGATTCTAATATTTCATTAAACAAATCTTCCTTAGAAATACCTTTTGCATTAGGATTTATCTTCAAAAGATTTTCAATTTGACTATTAGATGGCCCACTATACCATATGTTATTAGTAGTAGATAAAGCTCTAGCAACTACCTAAGATTTTCCAGCACCACCTAAACCTGTTATAATAGAAGCATTCCATAAGATTGATCTGTTGAAATTTAATTCTTTAGTTATTTCCTACAATAAAGAATTTATAAACTTAGGATTAGCTTGCTGAGCATAAGATATCTTTATTACATGTTCCTAGTGGGTTAATGGGGCAATAATCTATCCGTCCTAAGTAGTTGATTTATTTTCAACGAAATCTTTATAATATATATTAAAATCTACTGGATCAACAGCTAATATACTACTTAAATAAGTAAATTTATCATAAGAAGTAAGATTTTCAATTTGTCCGTTTAAATCAGTTGTTAGCTGAGATTTAATAGATTCAAATTCTGGAATAATTTTCTTAAAAATTTGTATAAGTTCTTTAGGAGATTTTTTATATTTAATAAAATTAGAATAAATAAGCTTTTCTGCTTCAAATACAGCATTAGGAGAATCCCAATCTATTAAATCAAGTCCTGTTCCTAAATCTTCTAAAGCATTTATATTTCCTCTTAAAAATTCTTTTTTGATATTTTTAAACTTTTTATCAAATTCTTTAAATTCTCTAATTTTATTTAAAGAATTTTCTTTAGAACTCTATATCCAAGTATTAATTTCTTTTCTATAATTATTAAGACTTTGCAATATTACATTAGCTACATCTTTGTCAAGTTCTGGAAGCTCTTCTGTATTTTCTAACTAATTACTATGTGATTTAGTAAATTCATTTATTGTCTTATAGAAAGGCATTATATGAAAATAATTATTATCATAACTAGAAGCATTCACAAATCCTTCTGCGATATCTATATATTGCTAAGCTTTTTCTAAAGCCTACAATTGTTCATCACTTAATAAATAATCCTAAATATTATCAAGTCTTTCATACTATTCATATATAGACTATAAAGTATCTTCTATATCGGAAAAATTATCCCCAAGTTTAGAAGATATAGCTTTAATAACTTTTAATGTAGGGTTTTGATTTAATGTTAATTTTTTCTTAACATCAGTAAGAGCTTTATACATTGGATTAGATTTTAAATCACTTATTACCTAATCAATATTCTAATCAAAATTTTTATTAGACTCTTCTGATAATTGATTTATAATATTATTAACTGTATCTTGACTTATAATTACAGCATTTTCTAATCCATTTCCAGTAAATGATTTTTCTGGATTAAGATTATAAGACTCTTTAATTTCATTAGCCTGGTTTATAGTTTCTTCTTGTAATTCATAATTATGAGCATTAATTAAATCCTAAATCAACTATTCATTGTCACTTAACGCTCCCTAAAATATATCATCAAGATTTTCTTCATTAATTATAGTTCCTTTAAATTCAGAATCATCAATAATATTTAATAAATCTAAGAAAGTTAAATATCCATTAGACATTTCAAAATTATCTCCCATATCTATTTCTGCATTTCCAAATTGTATAGAAGATTTTACTGATTCAAATGCTATCTAATGAACTTCTTCTTTTATATCATCAATATTATTTAAATCTTCATTTAACTTTCCTAAAGCCTAATTTAATTTGGATTCTATAGAAGAATCTGTATTAATAAATTTAATTCTTCCTAGTATGTTATTAGTTACTATATCTTTTCTTCTATCTGTTAAAGAAGCTATTAATCTTCTATAAGTAGAAGAATCAATAATGGAATTATTATCAGCAAATAATTGAATAAATTTAGATAAATTCTCAGAATTATACTGATCTGCTAATTCTTTTCTTCTATCATTAATTTCTTCTTCAGATAATTCCGAAACATCTCCAAGTTCCTCCTATGTTATATGATAAGGAGTTTTTAATTTTAATAATGGAAAATCTTTTTCTAACTAATCAGCTATTTTTTCCCAAGATTTAACATCTTCAGTTTTCGATAATTCTTGTAAAATAGGATTTATTTTCTTAGAAGTTTCTTTATATAATTTAAATGCTTCTTCAAAATCTAATTTTCTATTAGTTTTATTATAATTATCCCATTCTTTTTCATAAGTTTCAAGTTCAGATTCACTTAAATCTCCAACTTTTTTATTGTAATTATTTGTTAACCACTAATCAAAAGCCATAGATAAAAACTTTCCACTAATTTCTGGATTCATAGCAAAAAGCATTTTTTCTGTATATTCTAAAGAATATTTTCCGTTTTTAAAATCATCAATTTCCTATTTTAACTATTCTCTTTTCTATACTAGATCATTAAGTTTATTAATATATTCTTCTTCCTTTCTTTTAGCTGGATCAGATACTGAATTATTTAAATCCTAAATATCTTTTTCATTATTATAAAAATCCTATATTAAATTTTGATATTTTTCATAATACCCAGTTATATAGGATTTATCCTTCAATAAACTTGATAATTGTAGAAATTTAGGATCAGATAAAACCATTTTCTCAAACAATTGATCATCTGATATATTTAATTGGTTTCCATTTATTATAGAATCCATTTGTAAAATAGAAGATTTCATTACATCATAAATAAAATCGTTCTATGATTTATGTTTTTCATCTGCTGTGATAAAAACTCTCTAATCTGTTTCTTGAGTAGTATCTACAGAAAGATTTTTATCTCCAAGCTATCCTTTATCGTGTAATATATCAAGTTCTTTTAAAATATCTTGAGTTTTTCCTTCTTTTATTAGATAGAGTAATTCTTTTTTGGAATTTTTATCAAAAGCTGAAGTAGGATTTCTAAAGGCCTCTATTCCACCAAACATAGCACCTCCAATAGCACCTCCAAAGAAAGACATTAAATATCTTTCGTTAGCATTATCCCAAGCACCAACATCTTTAGTAGAAGCATATCCAAAATCAGCAGCTATTTCATATAAAGATTTGCTAATATCAGTTACTAATTCCTCAGAAACTTCTTCCAAACCTTCTCCTATTGATTTTCCTAATAATGTGAGAGATCTATCTTTTACTTTTCCTTGATATTTATTTACTGTATTTTTAGCAATTTTAATTCCTCCTTTAAATAAATCTAAATAACTTTTTTTAGATTCTGGAGTATTTGCTAAATTTTTAATGTTACTTATTAAATTATTTGATTCTTCTCCAAGAACTCTTTTAAATTCTCTTCTAGCAACAGCATCTGGATCGTCGAAGAACATTTCTCCTAATCCTAAATATTTATCAACAGAAAACATTCCTACAGTACTACCTAAAGCTAACATTGCTGCTTCTTTTTTAGTGGCACCATGTTCCAAAGCTTGTTCATATACATCAGTATTTGAAACAATAGCCATATATGCTAAAGACATATCCTATCCAAGTCTAACTCTTTTTGCATAAGCTTTTTCTGCTTCAGGTAAAAATTTCTTTAAAGACGCTTGACCTATAAAAGTATTTTTCCAAGCCCCACTTTTTATAACTCCTTCTAATTCTGGAACTGAAACAGCTCCAACGTATTGAAAAAGATTTTGTATTACATCTTGACCTATTTCTTCACGTTCTGCTTTATTAATAATACTTTTAGCCTAATTTTGAAATTCATACATAGCTTTTCCTTCAGCAGCATTTAATACTTTTTTTCCACTATTTCCAAGTTTTGCTATAGAATTAGCTATTACTTTTTGCTATCCCCACTAAAGAGCTACATCAGATATTAAATTTCCAAAATTTTCAAATGAAAAAGTATTCTATTTAGCATATTCAGAAGTTCCTCCTGTTAATTTGTTGCCCCAACCAGCTATATTATTTAATAATTTACTATCATTTGTATTATCAAATAATGAAGTAGACATTTGATATAACATAGGCATAGCTTTAGCAATTTCTCTTACAACATAGGCTCCACCATAAATAGTAGTGCCAACAGGTCCTAAGAATGCCATAGGAGCAACTGCTGCTAAATTTTTAGCAATTACTCCAGCTGTACTTTTTTCTAAACCATCAGAATCAAAGAAATCATATTTATTTATAGAAGAAGTATCACTAGTAATTATATCTCCCATTGATAAAAATTGTTTTCCAATAACACTTCTCCCACCAAGAGTTTCTAAATAATACTCTCCAGCACCATTTATTTTCTTTTCTCCTTTTTTGTGCTATTCCATTTGTCCAGTAATTGGATTTATTGAGGATTCGTCTTTATCATAGGTAGCAAGAACTAATGGTTCACTTACTAATTCTTCAAACCATCTAAATGGATTTGAAAATAAAGAAGCATCATTAGCACTATAATCTTTTTCTTTTTTAGAAGATATATCAAAGATTTTCTATCTCTATGCTAATTCCATATCTGACCATTCTCTTTCTCCCTACATTCCCTATCCAACTACTCCTTTAGAAATATGTTCTGGATTTAAAACTAAATCAATTCCAATTTTAGGTTTTGATATATTAGGTTTTCCAACATTAGCAGTATCCCAAAATCCATAAGTATAATTATCAATGGAACTATCTTGCTAAAAAGTTTGAAATTTCTAAGCCTATTTATTATAAAATGAATCAAATTTATCTTTATCAAATGTTCCATCACTATTTTTAAAAGCATCATTATTAATAATAAATTGGCTTTTTAAATATTCATCCTTAGATAATAACTAAGTATTATCTAAGGACAAATTTTGAATATTTTTAAAATCAGCTGCAGTAAACTCTGGATTATTTAGAGTTGCAACAATCCAATCATTTTGTTTCATAAGCTATTTGAACTAGAATCTTTTTGTTTAGAACTTTTCTAATAATTTTGATACTATTCAGCAAGATTTCGAGTTTCATCTAATTTAATATTATCATTTCCCCAACCGGTCTGTGCAGAAACAGGATCATTATTTAAAGGAATAAATATATTACCTCTATATATATCATCATAAGTTAATTCAAATATTCCCCATTTATCATTAATATCAAGTTCATAATCATTTTTATCTTTATTAGTACTTAATCCTCTTTTAATTCTTTCTTCAAGAGATTTATCTGGATTCCTTACTTTTTCTATATATCTAGAATCTGTATTAAATTTAGCTCTATCAGTTGTATAAGCTGAAACCACCATAAAATGTCCAAACATATCAGGATCTAAATTGTCTCCTTTTAATAAACTATCTAAACCTTTTTCGTGAAGTTTCTAAGATAGTGCTTTAATAAATCTAGGATTAGTATAATCAATAGAAATAGTTTTGGAAACCTCTTTTACGGCATTATCATATTCATCTTTTATAGCAAAATTTACAACTTTATGTCCATTTTCATATTTACAAGGCAAAGTTACTAATGTAGCTCCTCCTCCTAAATCAAACATGATGTCTTTAAAGTTAGATGGATCTATAACCTAATCTCCAAATGTTACTCCTAATCTACTGTCCATTATAGTTCCAATTTTACTTTCCCCTAACATTTTATCTAAACTCATATCTTCTGTAACATTAGGTAACTAAGATATATATTTAGAATTTAGTGAATATAATTTAGAGTTTCCATCTTTAGTAACTATAGAAAATTCTCTATCAATTCCAATCTAATCTCGTTGTAACTAATCTAGAAAATTAGATTTTATATCCCCATCTAAAGAGCCTTTTTTACTCTTTCCTTCACTATCTTTAGCAGCTTTTCCAGTAACAGCATCAAATGTAATACTCTATGTAGTACTGTCACCAGCTCCTATAACAGCTTGTAACATATCTTCAGCTTTAATGCCTTGTAAATCAGCATTAGCTTTAAGAACAGCTTTCATATTCTTAGGTAACATTGCTGTAATATAACCTAAAGCTGCTTTTCTTTGTCTGTCTTGAGATTCAGTAGATTTTGTATAAGAATAATCTCCATCAGGAGCTTGTCCAAGAAGTAATTCAAATCCTTTCTAAATTTGTCCGGCTTGAACTTTTGTATATCCTTCTTGAGTAAGTTTATCAGTTCCGATAGTTGGAATAAGTCTTCTAATTTCATCACCTATTTTACTCATTCCAAC
>AUXO012136703.1_pt1 | contig 16936 bp, 24 predicted proteins | sample 768731 | NCBI WGS metagenome assembly AUXO01 (sample SAMN02715735, study PRJNA202380) | gut metagenome | biome: sheep rumen | host: Ovis aries | place: New Zealand: Palmerston North
AGGATTTTCTAGAGTACTTAACTACAATTCTAAGTATTGTAGATAATCTTACTATTGAAGAACAACATTATTTTAAAGGAACATATTTTATAGGAAATTCTGAAAGTATTATTTCTGAAGAATTGAAATGTGCAGAAACAAGAATGATTCATATTAAGAAGAGTTGTATTATTAAATTTGCTCTGGCTATAGAAAAAGCAGTAATAATATAAAATGTAAATGGCATCTTTTGAGATGTTTTTTTTTTGGAGGAAAGTATGAAAATAGGAAGATTGAAAAAAATATATATTTATTTACATATGAAATATTGTGAACTCACACATAAAAAATATTTAAAGAATTATATAGTTGTCTTTAGATATAAAAATAAAATAGGATATTTTTTAGATACTGTAGGAATGAGTAAAAAAGATGTTATAGACAAAACTAGAATGATAGTATTTCATTCTGGTTTTTTTAATGACATAAAAGATTTGAAAAAAATTCAAGTTATTGCAATTGAGAGCGAGGATAAATTATGGATAAATATTTAGAATTTTTAAAAATGATGTTAGAGAAAAGAATTATTTCAAAAGAAACATATGAAATATCTTTAAAAAAATATAAGGGAGAAAAAAATGATTTGGTTATTATTAGCTGTAGGGATAAGCTTTATATTATTATTTATATATTGTTGTTGTGTAATTGCATCTAGAAGTGACCATCAAGTAGGTGCTGATTATGAAGAAGAATAGTATTAAATCAGTAATGTATAGTTCAATTATTGTTGATAAAACAAATAATATGTTCATTAATAAACTATCAATGTTATCAAAATTGAATATTTTATTTGAAAAAAAATTATTAACAAAGTCAGAGTATGATAAGATTCGTTCATCATTTAAATTTATCGCATAGTAAAACAAATCGAATAAAATAGTTAAACTTTAACTAAGTAAAACTTAGGCGAGGTGATATTGTGGCAGAAGTTGAAATAATAAATGCTAACTATATAGATGAAAAAACTTCATATAATAAGAAAATGAAGAAAAAAGTATGTGCTTATTGTAGAGTAAGTACAGATTTAGAAGATCAAAAAACAAGTTATCATTCACAAATTACACATTATTCAGATTATATAAAGAAAAATAAAGATTGGATATTTGTAGGTATATATGCAGATGAAGGAATAACTGGAACACAAATAAAGAATAGAGAACAATTTATCCGTATGATAGATGATTGTAAATTAGGTAAAATAGATATTATTATTGCAAAATCAATATCAAGATTTGCAAGAAATACTGTAGATACTTTGATTGAAACAAGAAAATTAAAAAAAGCAGGAGTAGAAGTATATTTTAAAGAAGATGGTATTTGGACTTTTAAAGATGAAGATGGAGAATTAAAATTAACTCTAATGGCAACACTAGCTCAAAATGAAAGTAAAAAGACATCAACAAGAGTAAAAGCAGGTATGAGAATATCCATGGAGAATGGGATTTTTTATGGTACTGGTAATATTTTGGGATATGATAGAATTGATAAGAAAAATATGGTTATCAACGAAGAACAAGCTAAAATAGTTAGATTTATTTATGATTCATATTTAAATGGAAAAGGTACAACATATATAAAAGATGAATTAGAAAGAAGAGGATGTTTGACTCCTGGCAATTCAAAAAGATGGCATCAATCCTATATTTTAAGAATTCTTACTAATCCTTTCTATTGTGGTACTATAGTTTATAGAAAAGAGTATATACCTGATTATTTGGAGCAGAAAAGAGAAAAAAACACAGGACAAGTTGAACAAGTTATTGTTGAAGGTACACATCAGCCTATAGTAACAAAAGAAGAATTTGAGAAAGTTCAAAAGATAAGAAAATCTCATACTAAACATATTCCAACTAAAAAGAAATCTGGTGGAGGTGTTGCAAAAAGTATATGGACTTCTAAATTAAAATGTACATGTGGTTCTTCATTTAATAGAAGAAATTACCATAAAAATTCATCAGGTGAAATGACATACTGTTTTCAATGTTATAATCAAAAGAATAATGGCTCTACAAGAACTAGATTAAAAAAAGGATTAGATATAACTAACACTTGTGATGCACCATTTGTTCAAGAATGGAAATTAGAAGTAATGAGTAAAAGTATTTTTGAAACTTTATGGGAAGAAAAAGACAGTATATTAGAATTAGTTAATTCAAAATTAGATAAAGAATTAAGCAATGATGAGCAAAGAGATGAGGTTTTATTAGAAATTGAGTTAACCAATAATAAAATAGATAATGAAAAAAAGAAAAGAAAGAAACTAATGGATGGGTATTTAAATGGTATTTTTGATAATGAAGATTATATAGCTTCTAAAGAGGAAATAAATACAACAATCCAAAAACTAGAAGATTATAAATCAGAGTTAGAAAAAACTGCTAAAACTCCTGCGAATACTTTAACTGATAGAATTAATGATTTAAAAAAATTAATCTCAAATAAAATGTATAATGAAGGAGAAAAAATATCTCATGGATTAATCCATGATGTCGTAGATAGTATAGTAGTAGAAGAAGATCATTTTGAATGGAAGTTTAACATTTTTAATGATATACTTAAATTGAATTTAGAAGGAAAAAAAACTAAATTTTTTCATGGAATCCCTTTCTAATGATGATAATTTGTGTTGCGAGTCGAATGGTGGGACAAGCCGCAATCAAAGCAAAAAACGATAAGTAATTAAAAAAATAAGACTAGATATCTCTAGTCTTATTATTTGATTTGATATATATATGTGTATATAAGGAGAAAATAATTATGAGCACAAATTACAAAGAAAGAGCAGAATATCGTACTCGTGAGATATTAATCAAAGTTCAAAGCGTTAATAATTGGATAAAAGAAAATCCTAATGTTACAGATGCTAATATGTGGGAAATAATGAATTATTTAATTGAGCTAAGTTGGATATTAAGCGATTTGAGAAAAGATAGTCATGATTATGATACTAATGAGTTACCTAGCAATATTGAAACATTAATTAATGAAATTAAATTTATGCTTTTATCTAGAAAAGAATACTTAAACGATTTTACAAATTTTCTTGGTATTAAAGCCTTATGGGAAGACTATTTAAAAAGAGTATTTACTGGTAATATTGTATACAACAATTCAGAAATTGATAATCAAGTAAAAGAATTATTATGTAAAGAAATGGGAGTATTGGGCTATATATATGGAGTAAAAAGAAATGAACCAGAATATCAATATGATAATAAGATAGAATTTGAAGAGATGGAAGAAAGACTAAAATCACTTGATAATAATGAAATAATGCCACAAGTATTATTGAGAATTATTGAGAGCAATTATAATAAGAATAGTACTAAAGGTCATTTAAGAATGACTAATAAGAGTGAATGCTATGATCAAATAATATTTTCATCATCTGAAGCAGAACAAGAATATATTAAAGAATCAACAGAAAAATTCTCGATTTATGATTGCTTTGTTAATCATGAAGGGAGTAACGCATTAATTATTTTAGATCAGGATAATGAGTTTTGTTTAGAACCAGTAGATATTCATATGACTGCTGCTATGAAACTTTATAGAACTATTCATAATGTTGAAACAAACATAAATATTGAGGATGCATTAGGGTTTAACAATGATAAAGGTAATTTTATTATTAGAATTGTTAATAGAGGAGGAATAAAAGCATTTGTTCCATATTTTCCAACGGAAATAAATAATTTTCAATTGAATAAAATAAAAGATTATTATAAAGGATTTATGGATGTATATGATACATTAGATGAATCTAATCGAGATATTTATAAGGAAGGATTAGATGAAATGAAAAAACAAATTGATATCTTTGAGAAAAAAGAGAGTGAACATCATACAAGAAAATAATTCTATAACCCCCCTGTAGCTGTAGTCTCCAAAACACGTATGTTGGGTTAGGCTTCCCACTTAAAAAAAGCCCTAAATTGCTTATATTTCGTAAGGTAAGTATAACAATTAAATAAAAAATGTACAAGAAAATGTACAAACTGTGTACAAAACTGATGAACTTTTTTTAATGGTTCTTATCTATTTTTTATCAATTTTAACTAGAATTAAGACTTGTACACATCGACTAAAATTGATATAATGAAAGTGTGAAAAGCCTTTGTTTTTCGCACTAATATAGGGGATTAGTTTAATGGTAAAATAGGAGTCTCCAAAACTTTTGTTAAGTGTTCGATTCACTTATCCCCTGCCAGAACAAACGTTCGCTTTTTGGCGATTTACATATATTTCTAGCAAGTTATCTTGCTAGATTTTTTTTCATAAAATACTTGAACTATTTTCGATTGCAAGTTAACATCACAACATAGGAGGATTGTTATGAAAATAGTTAAAGATTATGAATTAAACGAAGCAGTATTTATTATGTATAGATCTATTGAATCGCTGTTTGGAAGTTATCGTGGATATTTTCCAAAACAAGTTGAAAATGAAATAGAAAAACTTTTAATACTTCTTTCAGATCACTTGCCTAATGATGATGAAGAATATAAAAACTATGATTATGAAAATATCGAGTATATAATGAGAGTTACTTATAAAGATTAACTTATTTAATATTATTAAAGTTCATTCTATAAATACGACTATAATTACTGATATTATTTTCATTTTTTTCTCATTTTGGTATAATATTACTTGGTGATATTGATGTTAAATTATAGAAAAGATTCCTCTCCCAAAAATACAATAAAACAAATAAAAAAAATACTTCGAAAAAATAATATAAAAACAAAAGAGTATAGAGTAAAAAATATAAATAAATCATTCTTCTCTGTAAGAATTGAAATAAAAGGTTTTTACAACATGGGAACAAATGGAAAGGGAATTACCCCAACCTTAGCAAGAGCAAGCGGATATGCCGAACTCATGGAAAGAATACAATCAAGAATACTAATAAACAATTATTTTTTAAACAAACGCAACGATTTATTTAATTTTTATGATGAATGTTTAAACGATGATATATTCAAAAATAGTGATTTAATAAATAGTTTCTTTTCTATTACTAACTATAAAAAATTGTTCACAAATCACGATAAATATAAGGTTTTAGATGTGTATAAAGATGTCGTAAATAACAAAGATTGCTATTTACCTACGAAACTTATATATTTAACATCTTCGTCTAATGGGCTTTGTGCTGGTAATAATTATTATGAAGCTGTAAATCAAGGGATGGCAGAAATATTTGAAAGATATATTTATAAAAAAATTCTATTCGATAATCTGCTATTAATCGATGTAAAAATTGATGATAGTTTACCTATATATAAAAAAATTGTTGATTTAGAAAAAAACGGATATACTATCAGAATTAAAGATTGCTCAAATGATGTGCTCCCAGTAATAGGTGTACTAATAATTAAAGATGACAAATATCTTTTTACATTAGGATCAGACTGCGATTTAAACATTGCTATTCAAAGATGTTTGACAGAAACTTTTCAAGGATTAAGCGATTATAATCAAATTAATAAAAAAATGAAATCAATTCATAACAATTATGATAAATTAACTGAAGATGAAAAATATGTTAATTGGTTACAGTGCTATGCTAGTAATAACGGCATACATCCACAAAATATTTTTTCAACTGAAAATGTCAAAAACTATAAAGATTTAAAAATATTCAAAAGTTTACCAACAAATAAAGAAGTTTTTGATTATATGATAAAAATAATTAAAAAACTAAAACTTAATATCTTTATTAAAGATTATTCTTATTTGGGCTTTAGCACTTATAAAATATATATACCAAAGTTATCAAACATCTCATTTATAAATGACAAAGAAATTGTTCTTTATAATAACTATGACAACATTAAAGAAATTTATTTTGATATAGAAAATTTTAATGATAGAAAAAAAATAACAAATGTAATTAAAGTGTTAAAAACTGTTATGAACTCAAAAAAATATTCATTAGTATCATTAGGGAACTTTTTTCATACTGAACGTTATCTAAAAACAAATTATAATAATATAACGTTTCAATTTTTGGTTGGTTTACTTGAATTGAAATTATATAACGAAATACATGCTGTTAATGAAATGGATGATGAAAAAGTTAAATCTTATTTTAATCAAATCAATTCGATCGATAATAATATAAATAGATTTAATTTTGTACTAAAAGACTTGAATTTAAAAACGCCATCATGTCCAAACTGTAATCTTTGTAAACTTAAAAACAAATGCAAATATAAAAATTGGCAAAGAATAGATAAAATTTTAAAAGAAAAAGAAGCTTTGTTCAGAAAAACGAACTAAAGCTTCTTACTTTTTACCATGCCTTTTTCAACATAACCATCATTACCGTTTATTGTTAATTCTTTCTCATTCCATATTTTTTTCATATTATTTCCACCAATTCCGATAACACATGGTATTCCAAGTTCTCTCGCAATTATAGCGGCATGGCATAAGAAACCACCAACTGCTGTGACAATTCCTGATGATTTTGAAAGAATATCCATCCATTCTGGATCTGTATACCAAGACATTAGGATATCACCATCTTGCCAATCATCAACTTTATCAATCTCACGTGCATTAATAAATCTAGCACTAGAAGACACAATTCCAGGCGAAGCAGGTATTCCATAGAAACGATCATCTAAATCATCTCGTATATCATCTATGTTTACATCTATTTTAGAGGTAACAGGTCTATATTGTAACATCACTAACTTATCATCTAATATCATCCATTCAAAATCAGCAACTTCGCCATTGTTTTCAGCTACTAATTTTTGATATTCCAACAGTCTTTCTCCTACTATTCCATCACTACATTTTAATGCTGTTTTACTTATTTTTTCTTTACCCCAACTTTCACTTTTTGGAGTTACTTTACCAGAAACTAATTTATCCCCAACACCTGAAACATATTCTAAATATCCATTATCGCTGTCTTTACCTATCCATACACCACTATAAGAAGGCTCTACATATTTTTGAATAATAACTGCCATATTGGGTTGATCCAATTGATTAGTTTCAATATATTTCTGTAGTCTAGAATTGTTTTTAGAATCTATAACTTTTAGAACACTATTTTCAATATTTCCTTTTTCGATATCTAAATAAGAATCAAACATTCCTGCAAAAGAGTTTTTTTCTCCATCTTCTATATCAGCAGAACTTCTAATCGCATAATGGCAATCGTTTTTTAGTTCTTGATATCTTCCTGCATCAAAATTTGTAGAAGTAACAGGAATAACATAAGTTTCTGGAATAGGGAGTCCATTTGCCTTTAAAACTGTTAACCCATAGGCTTTCCCTCCAATTAATTTAATTAGTTCTTTATCCATACCACATAAATAACATTTTGCAAGTTCATCTATAGAAATCAAATCTTTTTCTGCAAGTTTCAACATCTTCCTATGCATTTGAAATTCTCTAAACTTTACGTCTATAGGTAATTTATTATTAGCCATATAATCATCTTCAATAGATAAGAGTATTGGCTCTACAACAGTTTGATAATAATTATGTTGTTTGTCTTGCCACTCTTTTAGTACTAAATATTTTTGCAATAAATCATCTGTCATATCTAGATGATCATCTTTTTCTTCTTTTAATACCTTTCTTCCATCAACAGATAAATATGCTTTATCAAGTGCTGAAATTACAGACAAATAATCACTACCGTATTTAGTTTTTATAGCATTAATAACATCATCTGCATACTTTCCAAGTTCATCAAGAGACTCTAGTATTCCATAGTATACAATCCCCTTAATTAAAGAGTCATAGTATTCTTCATCTTTAATACTATCATCTATTTTTAAATATTTATTAGCCATTTTTCTCAAGTAACTCATAGTTTGATCTAACTCTTCAGAATCAGTATTATCATTATTTATGGAAATTAGTTCTTTAACTTCATCAAACAACTCTCTATTATCCATACATTCAAGCATAGTTCTTGTTTTCCAAATATCTAAATTATCAGGAAAAAAATTATCTACATATTTTTCTTTAAATTCTTTAAATTCTTTAAAGGAAACTTCTTTCTTCATTTTTTACTCCTTTACTCAACTCTATATTGAACAAATATTATGTTTATTTGTAACTTTCCATAATAGGCAATTTTAAAAATTGCCTTTTTATTAACAAAGATCTTCGCAATAGTTACCACCTAACTCAGCTAAAACTGGTTTGTTTTGGCTTGGGAACAAATCTATCGTTTTATCTTTACTAAATATAGCTTTAATAAACTCTATAAAACCTTTCATTTCTTCACCTCCCTTTCTCTTTTGGATCTTACAGCAACACACACTCTGCTATTATTATTTTGTTTAGCTATAAGTTCCAAAAAATTAAATCTATTCTCACTAGACCATACATCTGCAAATTCTTTTTTTACAATATTGCCTAGAGAATATTTTTTCATAAATGGACAACAATACACCTCTCCATCATAATTTATTGTAGCTTTACCTATTCCTGCAGAACATTTCCAATTTTCCTTTTCTAAAAAAGCTTCTTTATCTTTCTCAATTAAGAATACTTTACTTTGTTGCTCATCTTCATCAGGCATTTCTGCATATAATAAGCTTGCTCCATTATCTAGTTCTTTTAACACTTTTTTTAAACTATCAATAAATTCTCTTTTTTGTTCATCTGTCAACTGCATACTCTCAGTAGCATTACCATCTGCTATCAAATTAGAGATTTGAATTTTATTAACACCTATATTATACAGGTATTTGTAAAGTTTTGGAATATCTTTATAATTTAACGACGACAATACAGTGTTTGTTGTTATTTTATACCCTAAATTAATTAAATCTTTCATTCCATCAATAGTCTTTTTAAAATTTCCTTTTCCCCTAATGGCATCATGTGTAATTTCATTACCATCTATACTAATATGAAAGAACAATTTGTCTACTGGATGATATTTTAAAATACTATATAATCTATGTATAAATGTTTTTAAAAGAACTCCATTTGTGAAAATATTAACTTTTATATCATTTTCTATAAACATATTAACAATTTCAGGCAATTCATTCACTAATAAAGCTTCTCCTCCTGTAATTGTAACTTCCATGATATTACTATTAGATATTTTTTTTGCTATTGTTAACAATTCTTTGCTTTTTAATTCTTTTTGATTTAATCGCCCTAAATAACAATGTTTACATTTTAAATTACATCTATTAGTTATTTTCCATTGCACTTTTAATGGAAAATCTAAATTGATATTATCTTCATAATAATCTGAATTCTCTATTTCCTTTAATAAATTCTTATATATTTTCTTGGTCTCTCTCTTTGTTAATTCCAGTTTTTTACTTAAATAATTAATATCACTACACTCTTGATATGCTTTTAACAATTCGAATGTATAAGAGTTGACCACAAAGTACTTATTGTTTATAAAAATTATATATCTATCTTGAGAAATTTTCCTCTTTTTCATACCTATACCAACATCCCATCTATATATAGTAAAATTATGAATTCTTTAAGATTGCTAATATTATTAAATTTTCTAATAATTTCATTTATAGTTTTAGTTCCATCTAATTCTTTTATGATATCAATTCCGATTTTGTTTATTTCTCTAATAGGTCTATTTATTATCAAATATTTGTTAAACCTCTTTTTAACAAAATACGAATTCTTAAACTTAAATTTTCTATTTTTAATTTGTTTCCAAATAGCTTCATATTTATTTAATAATAAAGCATCACAATTATCTTTATAGAAATATCCTGATCCTTCTGCATGACATCCACCTTTGCACATTGCAAACTTCTTGCAATTTTTACATTCCATTGGTAGCCATTTTAAATTTCTATATTCCTTTAGTTTTTTACTATTTATTATTTTCCTTGATCTGTCTTTCAAAATATTTCCCAATACGATATTAGATGAAGCACATATTTTTACATCTCCATTAGGCTCTATAGCTAACATAGTTTGGCCAGCACCACAAGAGTGATTTAATGAATTATATTTACTATTTTGATTACATAAGGAAATACAATTGCTTATTTCGATTTTATTATATTCTTTACTTAATTTATAAACATTTGATAAATATTCATCAGGATTTATTATATTTTTAGTTTCAGATAATCCTATATAATTCAATCTACCAAAACAAAGTCTTATATTTCTTTTCTTGGCAAAATCTGTTAAATATTTCATATTATCATAATTGCTATTATCTTTTGTTAAAGTACAATTTATGTTCAATGCAATATTTGGATACTTTTTGAGAACATAATCAATATTACTTTCAACTTGTTTATAAACTCCTTTTTTTGCAACTACTCTATCATGGGTTGTTTCTTTTCCATGTAATGAAATCCCAATGCCATTTATATATTGAAACAATACCGGATCAATAGTATTAAGCAAAATCCCATTAGTAACAATTACTTGCTCAAATCCTAGTAATTTACCATATTCTAATAATGATTTTAAATGTTTAAATATCAAAGGCTCTCCACCAGTATATGTTAAAGTTTTAATACCTATTTTTTTAAGTTTATTTAATACTTTCTTCGCGTCATCTATATCCATCGTTCTTTTCATATTTTTTCCCTGTGAACAAAATGGACAACGCAACATACATTCACTAGTAATTTTAAAGTAAGCTACTAAAAATTGACTATTAAACCTCATGTTACTTTTAATATTGATAGAACTGTATTTAACTTCTTTTTTCATTTTTTCTTTTTTCAACCAAGATTAGGCGACACTCTGTCATATCAGGTCTTAATTCCTTTATGAAAATTTTTTTATCTTTTTTTGTTTGTTTAAGTTTTAATTTCTTCAACCACATACTTTTTACTCCTTACCATCGATAATCACTATTGAATTTTGGTGATAATACCTCTCTCTAAAATTTGATTCATACTATAACACATATTATTAAATATTGCAAGAAAAATCGTGCTATTAGCACATTTTTATATAATTGATTCAAACTTACTCAATAATCTTTGTAATTCATCATTTAAAAAATCAATTCTATTTTCCCATTTTTTATATTTAATAAAGAATATTTTTCTAGGCTCATTTGATAATTCTCGTTTTAAAGTTTTTTCTACTAATTCTATCAAATTAACATATCTATCGATCGCTATTTGATCATATTTTATATTCATATACGTTCCTTTCCTACTGCGATTCCATTATACACTAATATATTAAGTTTTGCTAGTGCTATACGCCCATAAAATATTTCTTATAATTATTGCACAATATAACTATAGGAGGTAGGGCTTATGACACCATATATAAATCCTGATAATCATTACTACGATATAGTTAGAGTAAATATAAGACGGTATAGAAAAGAGAAAAACTATACCCAACAAAAACTTGCTGATCTTAGTCATTTATCAATAGATTATATTTCTGAAATAGAAAGCATAAAGAGAAAAAAATCTTTTAGTCTAGCTACTCTTGGGAGAATAGCTGATGCATTAGAAATAGATATCAGAGATTTTTTCAAGCCTATTGACAAGTAAAGACAATTCAAAAATGTATTTTAATGAGAGCAGTATATCATCAGACATACTGCTTTTGTTTTCTTGAAGGGAGTTGCTAATGTGTATAATATTAAAGAAGTTAATTATGATACAGAAATTGGAGAAGTATCTTTAAAATTAAATAACTTATTAAAAGAAAAAGGGATGTCAATTTATAAATTATCACTATTAACTATGATTAAAAATGATATATTATATAATTACTGTAAAAATAAGGTGACTAGATATGATAAATATATTCTTGCAAAAATATGCTATGCTTTAGATTGTGATATTATTGATATTATTGAATATAATAGCGAAAACAAAGAATAAATTCAGAATATTTTACCGAATACTATGGTGTCAAAAGTCGTAATAAACTTTGGATTGTATTTACTTTGTCAAGATGCTATAGTTGTTATAATAGCAACAACTATGAAAAACATGGGTGATCTTATTTCCCTATCCCCTTAATTAAGGGGTTATTTTATTTTTAAATTATGTTAACATAATAAACTAATTTAAGGGGGATTGATCGCATGGTGGCTATTTTATCTAAAATCCTAAACTTAATTAAGAATTTGATAAAACCTACATCAATGTCTTTCTCGCCCTTTTTTATGAATTTAGTAGTTGCTAAAAATATGGGATGTTAAACACTAACGAGTTGTTTAATATCCCTTTTTTTTGGAGGTTTGATATGAAGAATGAACTAATTTTATCTAACTTTATTACTAAACAATACGACATCAGCAAATTAAAGAAAATGATAGATTTATTTTTACAACTAGTAGAGAGTTTTCAAATTATGCTTAATGATAAATCTTATTATATTAAATATAGCTCCAACTATGAAATAAGAGTTGGAGGAAGTAGGCAACCTACAAGTTCCAAGATAGAGTCGTTCTTTATAAAAGAATATAACGACACTTATAAAAAAGAACAATTACTTCTTAAATATAAATGTGCAGTTAATACATTAAGTGATATAGAACGCCAAGTATTTATAGAAACTTTTGTTAACAAAAAACACATAAGTAATATTAGAGATGAATTATTTTCTTACAATGACAAAGTCATCTTAATAAAGAAAAGTGCAATCGTTAAAGTAAGTTTAAGTCTTGGTCTAGACAGGTTTATGGATCTGTTTTAGATATATGAGTTTATAGTGATCTCAGTAAAAAACTAAAATATTATAAGGAGGTGATATATTAAGTGGCTATACTCCATACTTTGCCACCCAATTAGGTAAGCTCTATAATGGAGATTGTTTAGATGTTATGGATTATTTAATCGACAATAATATTAAAGTGGATGCTGTAATAACAGATCCACCTTATGCAGTAACTAACTACTCTTGGGACAATATTATTCCCTTTGATAAGATGTGGGAAAAATTAGACAAGTTAATAAAGGATGATGGTGCAATAGTGTTATTTGGTAATGAGCCATTTTCTAGCAACTTAAGGACAAGTAATGAAAAATTATATAAATATGATTGGAAATGGTTAAAAACGCAAACTACGGGATTTCAAAATGTTAATCATCAACCACTTCGTTGCTATGAAGATATTATGGTATTTTCAAAAGGTGGTGCTATTACTAACTGTAAAAAACATATGAAATATTATCCTCAGGGGAAGATTGCTGTTAATATTAAAGTCGAAAAATCTGCAATCAATTATTTAAGAGAAAAAAAGGAGAATACCAAGAAACAAATAATTCAAGAATATTCAAACTACCCTAGAAATGTAATTCAGTTTCCTAGAGAATCTATACTTTTTCACCCAACACAGAAACCTATCTCTTTAATGGAATATCTTGTTGAAACATATACTAAAAAAGGAGAATTAGTATTAGATTTTACAAGTGGAAGTGGATCTACTCTAATTGCTTGTGAAATATTAGGTAGAAGATGGATAGGAATTGAATTAAGTGAACACTATTGTGAAGTAATTAAAAAAAGAATTAAAACTGGCATACAATTAAAATTAGAATTAAAGAATTAAGGAGGAATTATACATATTAAATTACAAACAAAAAACGAGAAGCATTGAGAACGAATTCGCTAACAGAAGAAAGTTTGTCTCTCGTATTAAAGATTATATTATATCTTCCTTTAGTAAGGAGGATTTTTAATTGGAAGAAATACTATCAAAGGTTTTAGCTCTTTTAAATGATGCTATGAATTATTTAAGGATGTTCATAATTGGTGGAACAGCTTTTTTTGTGGCAAAAGATTACGCTTTAAAAATGGCAGCATCTGATGATAATCAAAAAGCATCCTATGATAGAAAAATAAGAACAACTATAATTGCTAGTGTTCTAGCTTTAGTTACTACACAAATTGTAACTTGGATATTAAGCTATTTTAAATGATTAAGAAAAAAGATTTTAAAAATAACATAAAAACAATCTTAAATAACGACAATATAGAGGGATTACCTATTATGCAAAAAAGTATAATTAGTGAAATATTTAAAGATGAAGATTTGGAAGATCTATTCTTCAATGGATTTGTAGAAAATTATAAACTTACTTATGGCAAAGAAGATGATATGTGTTTCTGCAAAACCGAAGATTTTTTAAGAAGATTAGACATTATAATAAATGATTTTATAATTCCAAATCCATATAAAAACGAAAATATTAAAGACTCACTTATAGATCTAATAAATAATGATGTTAGTTTCTTTGATGCTGTTAACTTTGATGATAATGATAAACAAGAAATATTGGAGGATATACATTATGTCTTATCAGACAAAAGAATTAAGTTATAGATCTTTAAGAAAGATACATGCTTTTATCAAAAGTCATAATATGGTAAATAGGATATTTGATGTATTAGAATATTTAAAGTTTCCAAAAGATAATGATCAGGAAGATATAAAGTTAAGAATCAAGAAACAATTAGTTAATCCCTATTATGTAGAAGATCTTGCAAAATACTTTGAAGATAAGAAAAATAAGAATATATACAATACTGAACTTCGTTGTTCATTGACAGATTTGATCTATGATTTGAATATTTTAAAAATATATTTAGAAAATAACTTGCAAAATACTAAATAACAAGTTAATATCATCTCAAAAGAGGTGATATTGTGAAAAAGAAAATTATAATAATATCAATTGTCTTAATTATAATTTGCTGTGGACTATTAATATTTTTCAAACTGTCCACAGGTAATAAATCTAAAGATATTAAAAAATCCACAGAAAAAGTGGAAAAAGTCAAAGAAAAGACAAACAAAAATAAAGATCAGAAAGATAATAATAAAACAGAAAAAGAAGAAGTTACTAATAGCACAGATGATGAAGTATCAGAAAGAAATAGCAACAATACTGTTACTAATAATTCAAATACTACTTCTACTACTGCAACAAACAATACAACTTCAAGCGGTAGATCTAATAGTAATTCACAAGTTACTCAAAACCAACAGTCAAACCAACAAAAAGTAGCTCAACCTAGTCAACCATCAAAACCACAAACAGAATGGGAAAAATTAGGAATATCAGAGTATGCATATTACAATACACCATTACTTTCATATGAGGAATTAACATATAAAAATATGAGCGACTGTGCCTCTAAAGCAAGAAACATAGCTAATCAATATGGCTATACTACAAATTATGGTGATGTTATTGGTAAATATACATATAGTACTATAGGTTGTTGGGTACAAGTATATATAGATGGAAAGCCATACTATTATAATCAAGCAAAAAATCAAGGACTAGTGCACTAATATAGTGCTTTTTTTATTGAATAAATTTAGAAAGGAATGATTAAATGAAGAATAAATTAACAAAGATAATAACTGCTACTTTAATTTTGGTAGCAACACTTATAAATTCGCCATTAGTTGCGAATGCTCAAACAGATAAAGTAATCGTAAATAGAAACATTTCAACTCGTGTAGTAAAAGTATGGAATGGTCAATGGATAAATACTACTGAAGAGTTGATATATAGAGAGTCAGACGGTAGATATGTTTATTGTTTACAACCTGCTGTTTTAATAGAAGATGGCTCAATTGTAACTGGTCACAGTGACGATGACTCTGGTTTAAAACTAACTAGTCTTTCATTAGAACAATTAAATAAAGTTAGATTGATTGCTTATTATGGATATGGTTATGACAACCACAATTCTATTGATTGGTATTTTGCTACTCAATTCTTAATATGGACAGTAACTGAAACTCAAAATGTGCCATACCCTGCATTAAATGATACTGATTTAGAAAGAAGTTCAAGATATGATGCAATGTTTAATGAAATAAATGCTCTTGTAAATGCACATGCTTATAATGTAAGTTTTAATAATCAAACTTTTGAACTTAATGTTGGAGAAACAAAAAGAATTACAGATACCAATAAAGTATTATCTAAATTTTATGAGGTAGAATCAAATGATGCTTTAGATTTATCAATAGATGGTAACGATTTAGTTGCAACAGCTAAAAAAGGTTATGAAGGAACTATTGATTTAAATGCAAAAGAAAATAATAACCCTATACTTATATATGAAGGTGCAAAGCAAATATGTTTAAGTACAGGAGATCCAAAATTTACTGATGCTAGATTAAACTTTGTAATTAAAACCAAGACTACAATCAATAAAGTGAAAGGGAACTCTAATACTGGAGTATATACTCCTGAAAAAGATGCAGAGTTTGAACTTTACAACACTGATACAAATGAATTAGTTGCTACTTTAACTACAGATCAATTTGGTAAAGATGTTATATTCTTAAAATTAGGTAACTATCGCCTACATCAAACAAAAGGTGATAAAACTCACAAGTTTATAAAAGATTATAATTTCACAATGGACGGATCTAAAACTGAAGAAATTATTTATCTTAATAATGAAAAAATTAAAGCTGATTTAGTATTTACTAAAACTGACTTCTCAACAGATGTAGGATTACCTAATACACTAATTGAAATCTACAATGCTGATACTGAAGAATTAGTATTTAGTGGTAGAACTGATGATGACGGTCAAATCATAATTAAGAATATGGAACATGGTAAATATTATATTTTAGAAAAAGAGGCACCTACAGGTTATGAACTTAACCCTGAAAAAATGTATTTTGAAATTACTGAAGATGGTAAAGTTATAAAATGCAATATGAAAGATAAGAAATTACCTGAAGAATCAAAAAAGGAAAAAACTATAATTACTAATGTTCCTGATACTGAAGATTCAATAGTAGATATTATGACTACTGTTTCTTGGATCATTATTGCAAGTGGTTTAATATTCTTACTTTATGAACAAACTAAAAAAAATAAAAACTAAAAATTGAACTGCACCCCTTAGAGTAGACATCAATAAAAAAGCAGTTTGATAAAAG
>AUXO015563204.1_pt1 | contig 16936 bp, 13 predicted proteins | sample 768731 | NCBI WGS metagenome assembly AUXO01 (sample SAMN02715735, study PRJNA202380) | gut metagenome | biome: sheep rumen | host: Ovis aries | place: New Zealand: Palmerston North
GTTGTAATAGTTTCTTCACCATTTTTAAAACTTACAAGTTTATATTCACTATTAGTATCTAATACCTCTGTAATTTTATATTTTTTATTAGGAGCTAATTTGATATTTTCTAGAATACCGGTTAAGTTATTAGTAGTAACACTAACGTTCGTACCTTCGTCATTTTCATTATCATAGTCCTTAATATTAAAAGTGAATGTCCCATCTTTTTCTATTTTCTCTAAATTTTTTCTAATATTTAATTTAGGAGAAATATAATCACCTTGGATAGTGTCATTTATTTTCACTACAGTACCATAATATGTTTCTTGAATCCAATCACGTCCAACTCTTTCCCAAACAGTATTTTCAAAACTCTCTGTAGCACCCTCGGTATACTCGGTATAATTGAATTCTTTCTCATAAGTAATTGTACTACCATTCTCTGTTGTAATTGTATACTCTAACATATATTTATTGTTATTATCAAATTGACTATTTCTTTGACTTGTATAACGATATTTTAAAGTATTACTATAATTTGTATTACCATGATCATTATTTTCACATGAAACAGACAAATTAGTAAGCTCAGTCTTATTATCATTATCATCTACTTGATACAATTTTAAATGATTAGCATCTTCCGTAGCAGTATAATAATTACTATATCCATAACTAACACTCTCACATAGATTAGCAGTATAGTTTTTTACTTCTCCATCAATTGTATAAGTTAGATGAATACTTGAATCTACTTCAACATATCTGAAAGATTCTGCTAGTACTGTTTTAGGAACAACAAACATTATTGTAAGTAATAAAATATAGTTTAAAACTTTTTTCATAATTTCACCTCCTCTACATTTTGTATTTTTTACTTCTTTTCTACACATCGTATTTTTTAGCATACTTTTTCAATGTGTACGATTTTCTATTATAATAATCACTTTTAAAAAAAATCAATAAAATAAACGAATAATTTACGACAATTTTTATTTTTATCAAGCCCTAAAAAAGCCTTATTTTACAAGGCTTTTTATCAATTACATTGTCAATTTAACATGTCAATAAAATAATAATTAACTCCCATTAAAACAATAACTATTTATATATTATTAATAAAATTAATTAAAAAGAAATTGACAGACATGTAAAATAAAAAAAGAGAAATTTTCTTCTCTTTTTTTATTAAAAATATTAAAGTAATTTTAAATGTTTTAATACTTCTTTAACTGTAGAAACAGAAACAATATCAAGCTTATCTAATATCTCTTTAGAAATATCTTTTAAATCATATTCATTATCTTTAGGAATAAACACTTTTTTTATACCTGCTCTTTCAGCAGCCATTAATTTTTCTTTTAAACCACCAATAGGCATAACGTTTCCTCTTAAAGATACTTCACCAGTCATTCCAACAGTAGAAGGAATTTTAATACCAGTGACTAAAGAAACAAGCGATACTGTAAGTGTAATACCAGCAGAAGGCCCATCCTTATGAATAGCCCCTTCAGGAACATGAATATGCAAATCATTCTCAAGAAACATATGAGCCTTCGTAGGAAACATAGATTTCACCAAAGAAATTGCAATCTGAACAGATTCCTTCATTACATCTCCTAACATACCAGTAATAATAATACGTCCCTTACCCTTAGTAAATAAAGATTCAACAAAAAGAATTTCTCCACCAACTTTTGTCCAAGCAAGGCCGGTAACAATACCAGGTTTCTTTACCACCAAAGCTTTATCATGATGAATAGGTTTCATATCCAAATAATTATCTACTGTCTTAGCCGTAACTTCTAGACTCTTTTTAGTACCAGAAACAAGTTCTACAGCTAATTTTCTAAATAAAGAATCAATCACCCTTTTCAAAGCTCTTACCCCAGATTCCATAGTATAATCACTAATTAATCTTTTTAAAGCCCCATCCGTAATTTTTAAATCCTTCTTATGAAAACCAAATTCATGATAAGCATTCGGAATTAAATGTTCTTTAGCAATATGAAATTTTGTAATAGGTGTATATCCATGGAATTCAATTACCTCCATACGATTAAGTAAAGCCTCAGGAATAGTATCAATACTATTAGCAGTACAAACAAATACAACATCTGATAAATCATAAGGAACATTCATATAATGATCTGTAAAACTAAAATTCTGTTCAGGGTCTAATACCTCTAATAAAGCAGCCGCTGGATCTCCATTATAAGAAGTTGATAATTTATCCACTTCATCTAAAACCATAACAGGATTACTAACGCCACTCTTATAAATAGCATTCATAATTCTACCAGGCATTGCACCTATATATGTTCTCCTATGTCCTCTAATATCTGCCTCATCACGAATACCACCTAAAGATACCCTTACATACTTTCTTCCCATAGCATCAGCAATACTCTTACCAATACTAGTCTTACCAGTACCAGGAGGCCCAACAAATAGAAGAATAGTACCATGAAAAGACTTCTTTAAATTACCAACAGCAATGCCCTCTATAATACGCTTCTTAACCTTATCCAAGCCATAATGATCTCTTTCTAAAATAGAAGAAGCCTTCTTCATATCAATCTCTTTAAAAGTTTCTTTCTCCCAAGATAAATGAGTCATAAAATCCAAATAATCATAAAGCATCCCATATTCAGGACTATTATCTCCCTCATTTTTCATACGATTTAATATCTTACTACACTCTCTTTTAGCATCATCATTCATAAATGACTCATTAATACTTTTTTCAAATTGAGATAATTCATTTTTATTCTCAGGATGCAACTCATCTAATTCTTTTTGCAAATAATCCATTTGTTTCTTAATAGCCATCTCACGATATATTTTCTTATTCTCATTTTCTTGATGATTCAAAGCCTCATTATGAACCGTTTCCATTTCAATATATTCATAAATCATCTTTTCAATAAGAGAAGAACGCAAATTTACACTATCCTCTTCCAATAAAGAATATTTTTCATAAGCATCAACCGATAACCACATTGAAAGAAAACAAGCTACTTCACTAATACTATTCCAACCAGAAATAAAACTCTTAACAAAATGTCCCCAAGTAAATTGAGAAATAAATTGAGTTAAAGACTTCTTAATCTTATCTAATCTTATATTCTCATCTTTCTTAGACAAATCAAAAATATCTTCTCTTTTTAATAAACCAAGTTGAATATGACCATCCACATTCTCAATATTTTGTATAACAACCCTCTCAGCAGTTTCAACTATAACAAAGCCATTAGAATTAACCTCTACAATAGTACCAACTACTCCAATAGGATAAAATAAATCGATTTGAAGAGGAGCATTCTGTTCCATTTTTTTACTAATTAAAAAAAGAATACGATTACCACTTTTAATCTCTTTTTCATCAATATCTTTCAACTTATCCATTTGTATATATATCTTCGTATAAGGAAGAACAATTACATCATATATAGGCAAAATTAACATAATACCACTCCTTTTAGCAATTAAATAATCAAAATGCTAATTTTATACTAATTATACTCTATTTCAAAATAATTGCAATACTTTTTAAAAAATAATTATTTGAAATAAAATAAATAATCCACCAACAATAAAAGAAATAATACATTCTTTAAAATAAGGATATTGACAAAATGCTGGAATTAATTCAAATAAAGAAATATATATCATAATTCCAGCCGTAACAGAAAAAAGTCCCCCTAATACAAAAGAATCAATATAAGGTAATAAAAATAAATAAGTAATAATAGCACCAAAAGGCTCAGACAAAGAAGAAAATAAAGTATAAAAAAAAGCTTTTTTCTTACTATAAGTAGCATAGTAAACAGGAATTCCAATAGAAATACCTTCCGGAATATTATGACATCCAATAGCCGTTGCCATAGAAATTCCCAAAGAAATATTAGTAGTAGAACTAATAAATGTAATAATACCTTCAGGAATATTATGCAATATAATACCCATCATCGATATAATACCCACTCTAAAAAGCTGATTTTGATTCTGATTACAATGAACAAAATATGAAATCAAAGAAGAAAGAATGAATCCAAATATAATAAATATAAAGCAAATAAAAAAAGAATCAAAATAACTAAATTTTTCAAATAAAAACTTTAATCCCTCTGGTATCAAATCAATAATAGACATACAAATCATAACACCAGCAGCAAAAGCCAAACAAATAGATATAAATTTATCCTGATATTTATAATGGAAAAGCAAAGGAAACAAACCAAATAAAGTAAAAAAACCAGATAAAAAAGTAAGAAAGAAAGATACCATCATAATATCATCACCATTAAATCATATTAAAACGAATGTTAATTTATAACATTCGTCTATTGAACAATACAAGTAGAAGTATCTAACACATCACTAGGAGTCCTAATTAATGAAACTTTAGATTTAGAATATAACTCTACTTCAATCTTACCACTAAGCTTCTTATTCATCAAATAACTTTGATTTTCATGATTTAAACATTTAGTAATATCCTCTTCCTGACAAGAATCAGAAATCCACATATAAAAATCAAAAACATCATAATCATCTTTATTTTGACTAAAAGGCTTCAAATCCTGTTGAATTGGTGTAAGAACCAATCTACCATTTCGAATAGTATCAAAATGATAATCTAAACTACCCTCAGATAACTTTTCATGATTTTTATAAAGAACCCATTTAACATAAGGACTTAATAAATCACAATCCACCTGCAAATCACTAAGAGCAATATCATAAATAGGAGCTTCTGTATCATTAAGAGCATTACCACCAACTTTAAATTGGATATATATAATATTATCAAAAGAAGTTTCTACATTACGATCAAGTATAGCCCTTAAACTAATCCTACTAGCATCAAACGATGTATCACCATACTCTTCTTCATCTAATTTTAAAGTACTAAAAGAGGTTTTTCTAGTAAAAGGTCGTGTCAAATTAGCAAAAGAACTACGAAATAAAAACAACATTACTATCAAAACAACAATAATAAAACCAGCTCCAATAATATAATAATTTCGTCTTTTACTCATAAAACACCTCTATCCTTCTCTTTTAATTATACCACTCATCAAACAAAAAACAATACTCTACCTATCTTCAGACTGTGTAACATTAATAGCCATACCCATAACAAAAACATAACTAATAATATATAACCACATCATTAAAATAATCATACTAGACAAATTACCATAAATAACATTATAATGAGCAAAATGATCTAAATAAAAACTAAAAATAAATGTAGCTAATGTCCAAATAATAGTAGTAAACATAGCACCATATGTAGTACTATTACTCTGAATTCTCTTACTAGGAGCAATAGTATAAATTAATTTTAAATTCATATATATCATAAAAATAGATAATGGCCATTTTAAAAAATTATAAACAATCTGTAATTTATCAACAGCAAAATACTTACTTATTAAAAATAAAATCTTATTACCAAATAAAGGAACAAATATCAAGAATAAAATTAACCACAATAAAATAAATAGTAAGATAATCGATTTAATTCTATCCTTTAAAGAATCCCTTCCCTCTACATGATATAAAGTATTAGAAGCATTAATAATAGCATAAGTACCATTAGAAGCATAAACAAAAGCAATAACATTAAATGTACCAATTAATCCATCAAATCCTCTTCCAGAAATAACTTCAATAATACTTTGACCAGCATCGCCAGGAACTATTTGCTTCACCAAAGAAATAACCGAATCCATAGAAATACCAAAAGAAGAAGAAATTGCAATAACCATTGTAATAATAGGTAAAAGAGCTAACACAAAAAAGAAAGCCAAATTACCAGGTAAAATTCTCATCTCCATTTGATTAAAAGTATGAAAAGCCTTCTTAATATAATATTTAAGATGCTGCATAACATCACCTATTTCTTTTCTTCTTCATTTTTATTTTGACTCATCATCTGAATTGCTTCATTAATAGCATCATCAACAGTTTTAACTTCATCAAAAATCATACTATATCCAGCCCCAACCCCTAATGACTTAGGAATATCAAGCATCTTTTTATGAAGCATTTTCATATAACTAGAAACCTTGTCCTCATCATATCCAACCATATAAATAATAAATTCATCCCCATCACTACGAATAATATCTGTATTTTCCAATTGATGATTAATTAAAATACTAGCAACTTTTTTAATAATATCATCACCAACTTCTCTACCATATTTATCATTTATCTTTTTAATATGATTCAAATCAAAAACAATAATACCCTGAGGAAAAATAACATTTTCATCCCAAGAATAAATATTTTTATTCAAATAATTTCTATTCTTTAAAGAAGTCATTGGATCAACATACTTTAATACTTCATCTTTTTTAACAACTGCATTAGTAACATTTTTACGATTCAACAAAAGAACCGTTGATACTAAAAATGTAACTAATGCCACAATAAAACCAAATATTTTTAAAATAGTATAATCCTTTTCGATAGAAATATCCGTATGATATAAATAACGATAATCAGAATAAGATATACTACCAACATAAAAATCAAATAATTCATTAAATACATTATTATCCTTATTCATTACAAAAGAATACCCATTAAAAATACTATCTTCAAACAAAATAGAATAATTCTGAATACTACTATCTTTATAATAAACATAAGATTCTTTATCAATAATAAATACAGAATTATCATCCAAATTTAATAACAAATCATCAGTATTTTTAAAAGGAACTGTATTAATATGATTATCTTGACAAAGCTTATCTAACAAACTAGATTTTACAACACTAACATTTTCTAAATTAAGTCCTTTAATAGAATTAATAGCCAGATTTTTTTTACTCAATACCAAATAATCAAGATTTTTAACACTATGACTCAAATCATATTTTATAGTTAATCGGTCCAAAGGAAAATTTCCCAAAGCCAAATCAATACTTCCATCATTTAAAGCATTAATAACGTCATCATATGATTCATAAGAAACAGGTTCTAATTCTACATCTGTAATACTTTCAAACTGACTAATATAATTAGATAAAGTACCAACAAACATATCACTAACATGATTCTCATAAGGCATATTAACAACATATCCATAATGATATACTTTAGAATTATAATTCTTTCTAGATAAATCATCCTGATTAGTAGCATCAAAATATATATTTAAATAATTTTTACTATAATCTTTTTCATAACCATTTTTCAAATATTCAGAATATACCTTTTTCATAACCCCATAAACAATCTCATCATTTGCTCTTAATACATGTTCTTTCTTTAAATCATTTATATGATACACAACCTCTAATTGATTTTTTAAAATATCATTCATAGATTGAATAAACGGAACAGCCACATAAGATACTTGCTTATTTTTTATAGCATTAACAAGATCATCAAAAGAATTATATTCAATTATTTCAACTTCTTTAGAAAAATAATTACCAAATAATGATTTATCATTCTTAAGTACACCAAGTTTATCTACTTCATCTAAAGAAATCCACTTATTATTATCTAACGATAAAATAACATAATGATCCTCCCCTAAAGAAATATCATACTTTTTCTTTTTTTCAGTAGAATCATAAGTAACAAATCCAAAATCACCTTGAATATCATCAGAAGTAGAATAATAAGATATCTTATTAAAAGAAACATGATATTTCTCAGAAAAATAATTCAAAAAATCAAAATTAATTCCATTTCCACTATACCCATAAATAGGAATATCATTATATACCATAACATCTACAACATTATTCTTATGATCACTAATCCACTTTTTTTCTAAAACAGATAATCCTTCAGTTGTAAGTCCATCACGAAAAAGAAACCATCCAAAACCACCTAATAATATTAACCCAACAATAACAACCGTAATAATGGTATTTCTTTTTTTATTATTCATCATAAATTCCTCAACCCTTAATCCAAACAATTATATCTGATTTTATATTTTTAGAACCCGTTACAATATAACCATCATCTTTATTCTCCTTAAGTAAAAAACCAAAGTCATAAAATTTCTTCTCTTCATCACTAAATTTCTCTAAAGATTTAGTAGCAATATCTTTAGCCGTAGCAACTGCTACTCCCTCTTTCACGTAAATATGAATATAAACTATCTTACCTTGTACCCTAACTTCTGCCTTCTCTACTTCATTATGTTCCTTAATAGAAGAAACAACATCCTTTTTCAAAGAAGAACTAATCTTAACACTTGATATTCCCTTTAATCTACTACCATATGGATCATTGCCACCAATAAATAAACTAAAGAAAATATAAAACATAACCACTAAAATCACAAAAGCCATTAAACAAATTAGAAACAATAATTTATGTCTCTTAATTAATTGAAATATATTTTTCATAAATCCAACTCCTTATTCTTATAGTATCTTTCAATAAAAGATTTTTTATATTCACCAAAAGAATCATCCTGAATACTTTCTCTAATTTCTTCCATCATATGAATTAAAAATCTAATATTATGAATAGATAATAATCTTTGACCTAAAGTCTCATCTGCAACAATCAAATGACGAATATATGCTTTCGTATAATTTTTACAGCAATAGCAATCACATTCACTATCAACAGGACTAAAATCATCCATATATTTATGATTCTTAATATTAATCTTACCATCACGAGTAAAAGCATGTCCATGCCTTGCTAACCTAGTAGGCAAAACACAATCAAACATATCAATTCCCTTTTCTACACCAACAAGAATATCAATAGGTTCTCCAACTCCCATTAAATATCTAGGCTTATCAACAGGTAAATATCTAATACCATCTTCAATCATTTGATACATTGTTTTTTTATCTTCCCCAACACTAGTACCACCAATAGAATAACCATCAAAATTAAGTTTAACAGTCTCCTTAGCACTCCATTCTCTTAAATCTTTATACGCACCACCTTGCACAATACCAAATAAACTCTGTCTTTCATTAGAATGTACAGCTAAACCACGTTTAGCCCATCTCAAAGTCCTTTCAGTACTCTGTTTAGCATATTCATAAGTAGCAGGAAAAGGAATACACTCATCAAAACTCATAGCAATATCACTATCTAATTTATTTTGAATTTCTATACTTTTCTCAGGAGTTAATAATAAATGTTCCCCATTTAAGTGACTCTTAAAATGAACGCCTTCTTCAGTAATATCCTTAGGACTCGCCAAAGAAAAAACTTGAAAACCGCCACAATCAGTTAAAATTGGTCCATCATAATTCATAAATTTATGAAGTCCACCAGCCCTATCAACAATATCCTCACCAGGCCTTAACCATAAATGATAAGTATTAGATAAAATTATCCCTGAATGAACCTCCTTTAATTCTCTTACATCTAAAGTCTTAACAGTTGCCTGTGTACCAACAGGCATAAACATAGGAGTCTCAAAAGTACCATAATTAGTATCCAACTTTCCATATCTAGCACTACCATCCTGATGTAAAAGATGATACTTAACTTTCATAATAAACCTCCTTTATATATCTAACTACCATTATATCAAAAAAAAGAGAATATGTAAAATATTATTTACTATTCTCAAACACATAATACAATTTATTTTTTCAAATATTTCTTAATAACTCTATCCAATTCTTCTCTTTCAATAGGTTTAGCCAAATAATCATCAAATCCAATGGATAAGTATTTATCCTTTTCACCTAAAGTAGCATTAGCCGTTAAAACTACTATAGGAATAAAATAACCATCTACTCTCTCTAATTTTCTAAGAATCTCTAAAGTATCCTTACCACTCATATTAGGCATCATATCATCCATAAGTATCAAATCAAATTTTTTATCCTTATCAAGTAAATCTAAACACTCTTGACCACTAGTAACAGTAATAGTTTCGATATGATATGGCAACAACAACTTAGAAGCAACTTTCAAATTCAATTCATTATCATCAACCAATAAAACCCTTTTACCCTCTAAAGAAATAGGTTCTATTTTTTGTTTACCCTTTTTACTCTTATCCTCAAAAGAAACAATAGGCTGATCAAGAGTAACCGTAACACATGTCCCCTTATCCAAAGAACTATCTATCTCCATATTACCATTCATCAAATTTAACAAATATTGAGAAACCTTCAAACCTAACCCCTTATCTTCTTCATCACCATTAAGTAAAGATTGAATTTTCTTTGAATCCATTCCCTTACCAGTATCAGATATTTTAATTATTAATCTACAGATAGATGAAGAATTCACAGAAGAAACATTCAATGATATAGTCCCCTTTTCCGTATATTTAATAGAATTAGATATAATATTCAATATAACCTGACGAATTCTCTCAGAGTCTCCTAATAATAAAGCCGGAATCTTATCATCAATAAATGATTCAAACTTAATATCATCACTTTTAATACGAGAAGGAATTAATTGTACCAAATCACCCAATACATCATAAATATTATAATTTTCATTAATAATTTTTAATTCTCCAGATTCAATTAAAGATAAATCAATCATACCATTAATTAAATCAATCAATTCTTTACTAGCCATTCTAATATCAGAAACTTCATCCCTAATAACAGAAATATCTTTCTCCTCTTCAATTAACTGACAAAAGCCATCAATACTATTAACAGGTATTCTCACTTCATGAGAAAGTTTCCTTAAAAAAGAGCCCTTATCTAACAAATTACGATTAGCATAATCATTTTCTAATTCTAAAACATCTCTTTCCTTACGATCAAGATTCTCTAAACCAAAATATAAATAAGTAACCAATAAAACATTCATAGATTGAACAAACTCAATTTTTAAAAATATTAACTGAAGTAAACATAAAACCCATTCAACAAGAATAAAACAAAACAAAATGTTAAACTCTCTTATCTTTATATTTTTCCTAGAAGAAATTAAAAAATTAAGTTCTATAAAAGAGGAAAATAACAAGAATAAAAGTAAAAAGCGAAAACTATCTTTTACAAAAAAACATATCACAGCACAAATAATACCTAAAGTAATACCATATTCCTTATCAATATTTTTTAATTTTAAAAAATATTGAATATAAAATCCAGATAAAAATATAAATAAACAACAATATATTTTATCAAACACAAAATCATTAACTATAAAACAAATTAAATAAAAGAATTCAAGTAAATAACTCATAACTAAAATAATACTATAATTACGATTTTTCTTAATTTTATCATCTCTAACAAAATAGAAAATAATTAAAAAGAAAAGCAAAAACAAACCAAAAACTCTAAACTCAAAAATCATAAATATCACTCCAATTATTCATTATTTTTTTCCCATTTAGCATATAAAGTAACCTTCTCTGTACTAGTATATTTATCACCAGGATCACCAACTTTTTGATTATCAGATGTATACCACCCAATGGCCTGATAACCTTCCCTAGACTGAATATCTGGTAAAAATAATACATCATAACTCCAAACAGCATATAAATCAACAATAACCTCATCACTAGAATGTGATAAATTAACTACTTCCTCTTCATCCTGATAAACAACCTCATTAGAATCTATCGAAGTAGACCACCCTAAAAAAGTAGCTTTTCTCATACCAGATAAATCAACACTAGAAGGAAAACAAACACCATTATCATCACAATAAGAATCATCAAACGAAGCAAACTCATCCATATTAATTTTATATTCTAATTCAAATGTATTTTTTGCTAACTTAGAAACAACATTTGTATAAAAAACACTATCACTAATATTACCACTAGTAGCCCCATTACCATTATAAACAACCGTATACTGATAATCAGGAAGATTAGTATTTTCTATAATATAAGGATCATCATAAGTTCCACTTCCCATACTAACAACAACAGAATCACTCATCTTAATAACTGGTCTTACCCCCATCTCCATATCACTATTAGACTCTTGAAAATTCTTAGCATTAGGAAAATAATGAAATAACCTATTTCCAGAAGTAAGCCAATAATAACCATTATTATTCAATAAATCATTAGAAAGTCCACATAAAGAACTATCTGTTACCCCTATACAAGAATTAAAATGAACTCCATTACCTACAATATATTTAAAATCATCTTCTCCCATACTCCAAACACTCTTATCATCACAAGCACCACGGTATGAATAATTAATATTACAATATTTCAATGCTTCCTTATTTAATTTAGTGATTAAATCATCTTCATCACTCTCTAAATGCTTTACACATGCTACAGCACCAGAACTAATTAAATAAGCATAACCATTCTTAATATAAGCAACCCTATATCCAGAAGAAGAATAAACAAATTCTTCATTACCACAATAATTAAAATTATCTTGACCAACTAATCCATTACATTGTCCTTCTACACATCCATTATTACCAACGTATTGAACATAACTCCCCTTTTTAACTTCATTTAAAGGAAATTTCATCATTTTAGAAAGAAAATATTGACGATCACCCAAAACTAAATCTCCACCATTTGGAAGTCCATAAACAATTCCAAACGTAAGAGGAACAACATCTTCGGTTTGATTAGAAACAGTAACAGTAACAATATAATCACTATTTCCCTTAATAATACCCTTAGGTAAATGTTTTGAAGAATGATGATAACCAATAGTAACACCATCTAAATTAGACAAAGATGAATAATAAATACCATAAGATAAATCATAACTTTCATGATTAGAAACAGTAATAGCAATATTTTTAGTACTACCAGCTGGAACATAAACATCCTCATCACTAGCATCACCCAATACAAAATGTAAAGTTTTCACCCCATCGATAAATGTAACACCACCACTAGTAGTTGAAAGAGAAAAAGTAGCATAAAAACAAGAAATTAAAATAACACATACAACAAATAAAATTAAAATTACATTTCTCTTACCAATTTTATCAAAAAATAAACTTATATAATTTAATCCTCGTTTCATAGCTAATCTCCTTCCCTTAATCTTTTTTCTTTTCTAATAAAATATTAGCTGACTTCTTCTTACCATTCCTATAATAAACAACATTAATACTATCACCAACAGAATGTTTATATAATTCATATCTTAACTCAGCAACAGATTTAATATCTTTTTCACCCAACATTACAATAATATCTCCCTTTTGAATACCTGCCTTAGAAGCTGGGGAATCAGCAACAACCTCACTAACAGCAACACCATTTTTAATATGACTAGGAACAGAAATTCTGTTCTGCCATAAATAGAAAGAATTAGTTAAATCAAGCATACCAATTCCTAAAAATGGCCTAACAACTCCTTCATCACTTTCTAATTTAGTTGCATAAAATATAGCATCTTCAATAGGAATAGCAAATCCCATACCTTCAACCGTATCAGCAACTAACTTTAAATTAGTCATACCAATTACTTCTCCATTGTTATTAAATAAAGCTCCCCCACTATTACCAGGATTAATAGAAGCATCTGTTTGAATAACTTTCATATAGTAGTCTCCAACTCCTTGACCATTTAAAGAAACTTGCACTAATCGATCAATACCAGAAACAATCCCCCTTGTAACAGTACCAGCATAATCAACACCTTCTGGAGAACCCATTGTAAAAACCGTATCTCCAACGCTAATTTCATTAGATTTTCCTAAAGTAACAGGTGTAATCTCTGATGAATACTCAATAAACAATACAGCAACGTCCGAATAAATTTCAGATCCCTTAACAGTAGCTTTTAACTCAATATCATGATTAAGAACTACCTTCACTTCATCCATATCACCAATAACATGATGATTAGTCATTACATAATAACCACCATTTACTTTTTTATAAATAAAACCACTACCTGTTGAAGCTAAATTACCTTTACTAAAGCCCTCAACAACTACAACAGCATCAGCATTTTTTTTAACTACATCACTTAATGACATATCCTCAACATAAGGAATAGTAGTAGTAATAGCACCAATAATTGTATTAGTAGCACCACCATTACCTAACAAAAAATAAGCCCCAAAATTTCCACAAACAAAAGATAATAAAACAGAAACAATTAATATAACACTAACACTACTCTTTTTCAAAAAAGCCCCTCCTCCTACAAATCAACCAAATCCATATAATTCTTAGGAAATCCTAATTGATCTAATATCTTATCTACAGGAATAGAATCAATTCCCCCATCTAATTTCTGAATTTCATAATCAAATTCTTTCATTAACAATCTAAAATCATCTTTACGAAGTAAATACTTTAAAATAATTAATACAGAAAAAACATCATTCTTACCATAAATATATTCCTCATCCATAACTGGAATATGCATTTTTTCATGAAAAGGAGTATTAATAATCCCCTTCTCAGTTTTATGATCAAAAACAATATCCTCATGAGCACATAAATTACGATAATTAGCAAGAACAGGTAAAAAATTTTCTAAATAAGAAGTACTAACTCCCAATATATCCGCAATAGCAACCTGATCTTCAGGTTTCAAAATATAATATAGTTCAGTAACAATACCAAACGATAAAACTTTAACTAATACCCACAAAGGAATATATCCATAATGATTCATATAATGCATAGTAGCCATATGATGAGCACCATTAACTCTTATCTGCCTTTTCATTTTTTCAACAACATCTTTAACTCTTCTTAACTTACTCTTATCATTAGTAAAATTTTTAATACTTAAATAATCCTTATCCTTATAACCATATTTTTTAGATAATTGATAAGATATAATAGATTTAAGTTGATTTTCAATAATTAATAAATTTTTAAATAATATATTTCTAATACTTCTATCAAATAAAAAAATATTATATAATTCACGAAAAGTAGAGCCAACAACAAAAGTTTTATCAGAATATGAGTTCATAAGAAGACCCCTATAACCATTAATAAAGAAATAATTCTCACGAAGCAATACTTCTCTAGCGAAAGCCTCATCTTCAATAATCAAACCCTTATTTTTTAAAATTTCAATCTGCTCATCCAAAGATTTAAAAAGTTTCTCCATTAGCATATCACCCTACTATATGTAGTATATCATGATTTTATAAAAATGAAAAGTAAAACATTCATATTTTTAAAACATTTAACATAGAATAAAACAGAACATAGAAAGGAATAAAAAAATGAAAACACTAAAAGTAAGAACAAACTCCAAAGCAAGCTCCGTTGCAGGAGCATTAGCTAATACAATAAGAGAAAATGAAGAAGTAGAAATACAAGTAATAGGTGCTGGAGCATTAAATCAAGCGATTAAAGCAATCGCCATTGCACGAGGATTTGTAGCCCCATCAGGAATAAATCTTATATGTATACCAGCTTTTACAACAATAGAAATTAATGGTAAAGAAAGAACAGCAATAAAATTAATTATAAAAGAAAAATAAGAAAGCAAATCATCTGCTTTCTTATTTTATTCACTTACTTCAAAATCATCTAACTTACCATTTTCAGATAAAATCTTATTAACCTTCTCCGTTACCTCAGAAAGCTTATCAGAGCATTCCTTGGATAATTTCATAGCTTCCGTATACTTATTGATCGCATCATCCAAATCAACCTCTCCACTTTCAAGTTCCGTAACAATAGATTCTAATTTTTTAATTTTATCCTCAAATTTTTCAACTTTCTTTTCTGCCATAATCAATCTCCTACTTTCTCAACTTTACTTTTTACAAATCCATCTCTAAACTCAATCTGAATAACATCTCCAGCCTTTAAAGAAATAGAATCACTAACAACCCTATCTTTAAGTCTTACAATTGAATAACCTCTTTTTAAAGTATCTAATGGATTTAATACCTTTAATTTATTAACTAAATTATTAAATTGATGCTCCTTATGAATATATAAAACAGAAGGATTAGTTAACACATAACTATTTTGTAATTGAAATAATTTAGTATGATAATCTGAAACAATTAATTGAGTAGCCCTATCCAATCTTCTATATAAATCTTTAAATTTTTCTTTCTTATTCAAAATTAATAGAAAAGGATTACTCAAAATATAACTACTACTACAATTAAAGTAACGAACACGATAATATTCAATTCTATTTTTAATAGATAACTGTAATCGATCTAATAACATATCCAATTTTTGTTCTTTTACCTCATAAACAGTAAGGGGTTTTTTTATAACATAACTATCCATATAATGAAATAATTCTTTTCGCTTTACCTGAATTAACTGTATAACAGAATTATAACTTCTGGACTTAGCAGACATTAAATATTCCAAAACAGTCTTTTGATCAACTACCGCAAGCTCCGCTGCAGCAGTAGGTGTTGGTGCCCTCAAATCAGCAACAAAATCAGCAATTGTAAAATCAACTTCATGACCAACAGCACTAATAACAGGAACATGTGACTTAAAAATAGCCCTTGCAACAACTTCCTCATTAAAAGGCCATAAATCTTCAATAGAGCCACCACCACGTCCAACAATTAAAGTATCAATATCATATGTGTTAGCAATTTCTATCTTACGAGCAATATCTGCTGCAGCATCACGCCCTTGAACAAGAGCCGGAAACAAAATGGTTTCCACAATAGGAAATCTTCTTTTCAATGTCGTTAAAATATCACGAATAGCAGCACCAGTAGAAGCCGTAACTATACCAATTTTTCGTGGCATCCTAGGTATTTTCTTTTTATATTTTGCATCAAATAATCCTTCAGCTTCTAACTTCTTTTTTAATTGTTCAAAAGCAACATATAAATTACCAACACCATCCTCTAACATATCACTAACATAAATTTGATAACCACCATTTGCCTCATATACAGTAACCTTACCCTTAACAAGTACCTTCATCCCATCAACAGGAACAAATTTCATCTTAGAAACAGAACTAGCAAACATAACCGCATTAATTCTACTCTCTTCATCTTTTAAAGTAAAATAATAATGCCCCCTAGTATGAGCCTTAAAATTAGATATTTC
>AUXO010283211.1_pt1 | contig 16934 bp, 11 predicted proteins | sample 768731 | NCBI WGS metagenome assembly AUXO01 (sample SAMN02715735, study PRJNA202380) | gut metagenome | biome: sheep rumen | host: Ovis aries | place: New Zealand: Palmerston North
ATCCATCCGAGGAAATCATTTCCCTCTCCTGTTCTTTCTACGAGAGTTTTCTTTGCTGCCTCAATCCTTGGACGTATTGCCTCGATTTCAGCATTGCTTACCTTGAACTTGGTATTGTCGAAGTTAAAACTAATCTTCTGTGACATATTTATATGCTCCTTCTATATATAATATTTCATTAAGATCAATAAAAAGCCGCCTCTCTCAAGCACAGCCCATAGATGCAATGATTTTACCATTATATAAGTTATTTTTCAACTTACAATTAAAAAAAAGATAGCAATCGGGAATTAATCCCGATTGCCATCCTTTTCTACTATTTCCAGCCTTCTTCCGGGAGGGCCAAGTGAGGGGGTATAGCGACTTTCAAGTATAGCAATTTTTGTACTCAGCTTCTTAAAGCTCTTCCGATAAGTAGTATGATTCCTCCAAATATCAAGAAAAATATAGATAAATAGATGAATCCGGTTATTGCAATACCTATCAGTAATATCGGCAAGAAGATAAGCCCAAACAAGATTTTCGAAAATCCCCAGGTCAGCTTTAAAGCCAGGACAAATAAATTGCCGAATACCGCAAACATAAGAATAAGAAATATCAGTATTAACATGGTCTTTTCTCCTTTCCTAAAGTCTTATGAGCATAAACAAAAATCAGTGCTCTACTCGACTCAAATGATAGCATAACGCTCCCGGAACTTGAACACAATCATCAGTGAAATAGCATCCTTTATTTCTCTTAAAAAGAGAAATAGCTTTTTATGGTTTTTTATTGTATTATAAATTAGTGATGTATATAAATGGTGTCAAAAACTAACATATGAGGAGTTTTAAAAATGGGCAGGAAATCAATAAAGAAAAATAAGAATATATATTTTCAGAGCAGAGAGGAAGCCGGTCTTACACGTGCCGAGGCCAGTGAGCTTATGCAGTGTGTATCAGAAAGCAGAATAGACAAGATAGAAAATGACAGAACAAGAGTTCAGCCTGAGGATGTCACTGCAATGGCTAAAGCATACAAAAGGCCGAACCTCTGCAACTATTACTGCACTCACGAATGCAGCATCGGTAAGGGTACCGTTACAGAGCTCCGACCTTCTAATCTGTCCGAGCTATCGCTCAGTATATTTAATTCTTTAAACGCTCTGAATAAGCAAAAGGAGCGTCTGATGGAAATCGCCGAGGATGGTGTTATAACTGATGATGAGATGCCCGACTTTCTCTCTATACAGAAGAATCTCGACAAAATCTCAACAACAGTTGAAACTCTCAAGCTATGGATGGCTGAAGCTCTTGATGAGAGCTGATCAAGTATTCTCTACCATCTTTTCGAGTTCAGATACTGAAAGAGGTTTTGCATAGTAGTATCCCTGGAAGCTCTCCACACGGTATTTCTGAAGGATTTCCTTCATACCCTCAGTTTCAATTCCTTCGATACAAACCTTTGCGCCAAATGTAGCTGCAACATTTACAAAATTTTCAACCAGAGCTTTTTCCTTCTCATCCTCTTCAATTCTGGTTACAAAGCTTCTGTCAATCTTGATGGTATCGAATGGAAGATTCTTAACCAGTCCTATTGACGAGAAGCCGGTTCCGAAATCGTCCAATGCTATCTTGACGCCGTAGCTTCTCAGATTGTCGATTACATTTTTCAGTATGCCCATATCCAGAAGACGACATCTCTCTGTAATCTCCAGACACAGATGATTCGGCGGGAAGTTCTGTTCCTTCAGCTTCCGAAGAACCATATCTACAAATCCACCCTTTTCAAGCTGTGTATAAGAGAGGTTTACATTTACTACAAACTCCGGAATCTTTTCCATAATACGCTTAGCATCTACAAGTGATTTTTCCAGTATCCACTCACCCAGCTCAGGGAACAGAGGATCACGTTCCAGAAGCGGAATGAATTTATCAGGCGGCACTGTTCCGTAGCGCTCGCTCTTCCACCTGATGAGTGCCTCTGCACCTATAAGCTTCTCTGTTTTTGAATCCACAACCGGCTGATACAGAAGATAAAAACCTTCATAATTCTTCATAATAGAACCGCGAATATAATGAAGCTGTTCTATACGTTCTGCATTTTCAGTATTCGGTTCATTCATGAAACGAACCATATCCCCCTGCTTGTGAAGCTTACTTTCACTATAGGCATAACTTAAGCAGGCATAAACAGTCTGTGAATCAACATCAAAACTCTTTACGGATATGTGACCGGCATTCAGGTCAAGGATTATATTCCTACCATCTACAACAAACTCAGTTCTGCATACTCTTCTGAAGTTCTCATATCTCTTTCGTATCTCATCAGATTCAAATGTATAGGAGATTATTGCAAACTTTGTTCCATCCATCCTGAAAACACTTCCGGTATTTGCAACATATTCATATAAAAGTCGTGAAAACTTCTGTAATATCTTATTTCCGAAATTATATCCGTATACCTCATTAAATTCGGTGAATTTTCCTATTCCGAGAAGAGTGATATTCATATCCTTTTCTCTCAACATATTTTCCTTGATTACCTCAAGGAAGCCATACTGATTGCTGAGTCCTGTTAGTGAATCTATATCTTCTCTTACGGACTGATTACGTATAGAACCGGCAAAGTACTCCGGTTCCCCCGATTCATCAATAAGAACCGTTCCTCTACAGGTACATATAACATATTCGCCATCCAGTTTTTTTGCCCTGTACTGCATATCATGTCCGGTTGCATTCCCTTGAAAGATATTTTCTATCTCAGAATGATATACCTCGATATCATCAGGATGAATCCTTTTCTCCCAGATACCTCCGGCATTAAACATATATTCATCCGGAAGACCAAATGCAGCAACCGCATTCTTTGACCACCTTGAAACATCATACTTCATATCACAGAGGTAAACATATGTTCCTTCTGCAACAATAGAAAATGCATTAAACAACTTGTCCAGCTTATAACGTCTGGATTCAGGATAGTAGTTCTTTCCGCCTTCCGAACCTTTTCCTTCTTTAAAGCGTTTTTTGTTTGTATACATCATGTTGTCTGCACGTCTGAAAACATCCTGAACGCAATTATCAATTTCTTTTCTGTAATCAGACATTCCGCCGGCGAGAGTAACTATTCCTTTTGCTCTGTTTTCGTATTGTTTTTCTTTGAAGATTTCGAACAACTCATCACGTTTATTATAGTCTCCGCCTCTGAGTATAACTACAAACTCATCTCCGCCTATACGGAATACCGGACTATGCTTATAGATATTACATATAATCTCACAGGCAGTTTTTATATAGTCATCTCCAGCACTATGACCATAAGTATCATTAACCTGTTTCAGGCCGTTTATATCAAATACTCCTATAGAAAACTTGCCCTCTTCAACATCCTCATTACTTATGGCTTCATCGAGCTGCTTTGAAGCATTGGTATAAGCATACAGATTCTTTACGCCGGTCAGCGCATCTCTGTTGGCCATATCCATAGCAGAATCGATAGCAGCTTTAAATTCCTTCTCCTTACGTTTTGCCGCATCAACATTTGCTACCGCTATGATGATATGTTCAGAATCCTCCTTCGGTCTGACAGCAAAAAGCGTAACATGCTGAGGGCGTCCATCAAGCATAAGCCTGTAATTCAGGAAAATCTTTCCCGACTCCGAGAGATTTTTCAGAAGAGTCCTCTTTTCCATCGACTTTTGCATATATGCATAATCATCCGGATAGATATCCCTCTTCATATTCTCTTGGGTATCAATAAAGAAATTAGTTCCCTTTACACCTTCATCCAGTTTTGAATACTTATCACTTGCGCTATATTCCGAATATTCATTTGTGATAATATTAACGTGATATATAACCTCATATCTGGTAGCCAGAGCATTGGCTATCTCATCGAAAATCCGAGTTTTCGCTATGATAGACTGTTCCCTCTTAACCTGGGCATCTATGTTAATGACACCCATAACCACGTGGTTATTAACATTTTTTGGTTTAACTACAATCATAGATACATACTGTATCTCATTTCCGAAAAGCTGTCTGTAATTAATGGTAAAAAATCCACTCTCCTCGAGGTTACGTTTAAATGTCTCCTTTTCCATCGCCAGAAGGACGTGATCCACATCTTCGGGATGGATATACTTTTTTATATCTTTTGCTGCATCCTCGAAGAAATCCTTGCCTTCCTTAGTGGTTCCAAGCTTTGCATATTCATCACTATAGCTGTACTGGGTATAGTTATTCTTTGTGATATTGATGTAATAAATAACTTCATAACGGCTGGCAAGCGCCTCTGCAATCTGACCATACGTTCTGATTTTCGTATCAGATTCAAGTTCTCTTCTTTTCTGAGCATCGATGTTTCTGACACCTATTATTACCTTGTTGCCAATGCCCTTTATTGTTTTCAGATAATAATAAAGAGGCTCGCCATCTATTACCAGTCTGTAATTCAAAGAGAAGGATTTTCCCGTTCTCAAAATCTCAGTTACATTTTCCTTCTTAAAGGACTCTAAGAAATAAGCCTGATCTTCAGGATAAACCTGTTCAGGACAGTTCTTTTTTACAGCCTCATAAAAATTATCGCCATAGTCTCTTACGACAAGCTCTTTATCATCTCCCTTTGGCAGATATTCTACGTAACTGTCATCGTCTGCATCGATTACATATATACTGTCATAATCCGAAGCCAAAGCAAATGCTATTTCCCCAAAAGTTATAGGAGTATTATTTCTGTTTACTTCATTTTCCATTCTACTCCCCTCCCTGCAAATCAACTTTTATCTTCTCTTAATTTTAACATGAATCAGAAGTGTCTCACAACCTCAAATCTCTCCAGATGGTAGCTGTCCTTTTCGCTTATTCCGCCCTTTCTCATGGCTATATCTATTTGTTCATCCACCGTATCAACCCCATCCAGATCAGGAAGCAGAAGCCCCCTTCTTGAGCCTGCACTCACTATAACTCCATAACGCTTTACATCGAGCTCATCTCTCGAATCAATAGGCTCAGGTTTTCCGAGTACATCTACATTTATTTCAAGATACGGTATCTCAGACGAAGTTATCGGATCAAATCTGAGATCTCTGGTTGATGCACTGATAGCATTTTCAATTATCTCCTTTGCCAGACAGTTCTGAACTGGGAGTATCGTTCCTATGCAGCCTCTCAGCATTCCATGCTCATGTATCGATACAAATGCTCCTGCCTCCTCGGTTCTGAGTTTTTTTATGTCCTCTTCCGAAAATCCCAGAAGTCCTTCCTCCACCGATATTGTTCGTCCGTTCATCACATACTCTTCAAGTGACCGCCTGGCAAGCTGCACATAGGCATCCGACCCTGACTGTTTTTCACGAAGTCTCTTACTTTCTCTCTTCAGATATATATCAAGAAACCGTCTGTTAGCATCTGTTATGGGGCTTCCCTCAGAGTCATTTTTTACATGAAATGTAATTATGCCATAGCCGACTCCTGTCGTGTCCTCATGAGACAGTTCCTTAATCTCCGGAACACATCCATCCAGAGCACCCGCCATCATAACAAATGAGCGATGACCACACTCAGCAGCCTTATCACAGAAATTTTCATCAAAATCAAAAAGCTCTCCGAAGGCACCTCTGGAACAGACATCCATAATCCTTTTATCGTACTCCGGTCCCTCCTTTGCAAATCCATAAGGGCCGTAGTCCTGAAGTTTATGGGAGAGGTCACCGCTGGCTATATATACCACGCGTCTTCCCGTTTCCTCTACTGCCTGTTTTATATACCTTCCAAGAGCATAATGATCCGTCAGAGGAAGCCCCGAAAGGCCTATCCTCACTATCTTGAAATTATTATATTTTTGTCTGATAAAATATAGTGGAACCATCGTTCCATGATCCAGAGCTTTATCTCTCTCCCCCATAGTTCCCGCAGGAAATGCATCCTCTTCAGCTAAAGCTTCAATAGCAGAAGCAAGCTCTGTGTCATACTCTTCCTCGAATTCAACATGCGGCGCACCAAAAGAAGCAAAGGAACCCTTCGCATTCCTTCCCGGAGATATGTGGAAATAATCGCTGTACATAGTTGCATGCGGACTGGAGATAATAATTGTTTCAGGTTTTATCGCGGCTATCTCCTCTGCAACCAAAACATAAGAATCTATAGTTTTCTGAACCTGAGTTTCGCTACCCCGTCCTACCTCATGAACTATAAGAGGTGGATGCGGAACCATAAAAGAAGCTACTATAGCCATACGCCTTCTCCATATATAATTCCTGATTAAGCTTATTTTGCCTTCTGCTTTAAGTGAAGTCTGACAAGCTTATCCTTAATTGCTACCTCGGATATGATATCCTTCACTATCTTATCCAGAGCTGAGCCCTCCTTGTAGCTGGCCGGTGCCACAAAATTCACTCTGTGGTTTTTGATCAGATCATCAGCCTGCTGTTTTTTTGCTCTCTGATAGACAGCTATGGAATTACCCCCATTTACCTTTACCAGCTTCATACACGGAACATCTGTTATACCGTCCGCAATATATATCATATTCCTAAAAGGAACTCTTCTCTCGTCCTCGGGAATATAATTATTCAGCGTCCAGTCATCCGAAAGATCAGTAACCCCTTTATTGATCCTAAAAAGAAACTGGGTCTTTGTAGTATAGTTTACCACATTTTTCGGCCAGCAGGCAGTATCATTCTCATCATAGAGATACTCACAGGCGAAAACATCCTTAAACTCCTTGTAAATGCTTGAGCCTTCAATTATCTCCTTAAGACCGGAGGATATGATATAGTGTTCAATCGTTACTCCCTCCTGCCTGCCGTATTCATTTATCCTGCCAAACCACTCTGTGACACCATCATAGAATTTAAGCTTTTTTCCCAGCTCAACAAAGTCCTTTCTGTGTATACTTCTGGAATTCTTTTTTGACTCTATGATCATCTGCCACATATAAGCCAGGATTCCATCCATCTGCTGTGCTTTTGACAGCATGTTTGTGGATGCCCAGAATTCAGCCTCAGAGAGTCCGATATTCGGGATAAATGAGTACTCCTGCATATTCTTTCTGCAGAGTGTTTTGTCAAAATCATACATGATCGCAATGATCGTTTTTTCCAAATTTTCTACCTCTCCATCTTCCATATCTCAGCAGAATGAGGCGCCAGTTCAGAGCCTCCGCCGAAGTCGTGAAGAGTTCCGGTGATCAGTTCATCAGCCTGCCCACATCCCGCGTCAAAATGTGCAGTATAGGGCTGATCCGATGCATTAATAGCAACAAGAACTCTCTCACTGTCAGTCTTACGTTCAAATATACACTGGTGATTTGTAAGCACAACACTCTTGAAGGAACCATAATTCAGTGCCTCGCTGTTCTTCTTGATCTCAGCCAGCTTGGCTATAAAATCTGTCAGCTCGTTCCACTGAGGTTCATCAAAGCATGCACGGAGTGCAGGATCTCCTTCTTCCTTACGTGCTTCCGCACCCCATTCACTTCCGTAGTACACACAAGGATAACCCGGCATGCCAAACATTAGTGCATAAACCAGTGGTAGATGATTTTTATTTGTAAGCATACTTGCTATACGTGTTACATCATGATTATCCACAAAGCTCATCAGATGCATCCCCCTGTAACGGCACCAGTCCTCAGGGCCGAACTGCTGCATCAGAGAGTGGATGATTTCAAACATATTCATAGAATTAAAGCTTGAGTACAGTCCCTTATAGCATGCGTAATTAGTACAGCTGTCAAGCATACCATCTCCTACGAACATCGCATAGTCACCAAACAGAAGTTCTCCTACAAGAAGGAACTCATCCTTAAGTCCCTTTGTATACTCCTTGAGGTTATGGATAAATCCCTTGTCAAGGCAATAAGCCACATCAAGTCTCAGTCCATCTATATCGAAATAATCTACCCAGTACTTAACCTTGTCAAATATATGATCTACCACGGCTGGGTTCTGGAGATTCAGCTTGACCAGGTCATAATTTCCTTCCCATCCCTCATACCAGAATCCATCATTGTAGTTAGAATTCCCGTCAAATGATATATGGAACCAGTCCTTATAAGGTGAATCCCATTTCTTCTCCTGAACGTCTCTGAAGGCCCAGAAGCCTCTTCCTACATGGTTGAAAACTCCATCAAGCACAACCTTGATGCCTGCCTCATGCAGTGCATCCACTACCTTCTTGAAATCTTCATTTGTTCCCAGACGTTTATCAATAAGACCGTAGTCCCTTGTATTATATCCATGTGTATCAGATTCAAAAACAGGTGAGAAATAGATAGCATTTGCGCCCAGCTTTTGGATATGAGGTATCCAGTCTAAAACCTTCAGTATCCTTGACTCATTTACCCCATCATTCTCAAAAGGCGCTCCGCAAAATCCAAGCGGATATATCTGATAAAACACTGATTCTTCGTACCACATCATTTCGTCCTCCTTTTAGTCATATCGTGGTGGACCTATTCAGGCAGCCTAACGCATCCACACATCTAAGTCTACATTTCCTTCTATACCGTCCACCAGTCCATATGGCGTATATTGATAAGCCTCGGTATGATATGGGAAAACCGGCGTGTCATAGGCTGCGAGCCAGAATTCATATTTTCCAATAGCCTCAATATCCAAGTACTTAACAAACTGATCACGGCTGGCATATATCATAGGTGTATATCCTGCCGCCTCTATAGTTTCACAGAAGCCGACAACTGCAGCAGTTCTGTCCTCAACGCTTATCTCATCAGCTCTTGCACCGCTTCCCTCACCGATACGCTCGGTGTCTATGATTATCGGTTGAGTTATGTTATAACCACTGATCCTGTCCAGAACAAACTGTGCCTCTTCTACACCTTCATCCCTGTTAATTGCTGAAGAGAAGAAATAAACTCCCGTCTCTATTCCGACGGCGTCAGCTCCATTTAGGTTTGTGGAAAAATATGAATCCTCTACCAGCTTGGCAGACTCTCCATAGCCCCTGTAGCCGAGTCGCACAATCGCCACCTCAACTCCGGCTCCCTTTACCTTCTCCCAATCGATATTATTCTGGTGCTCTGAAACATCTATTCCTATCTTACCAATAGGCTCACCATCCTTGAATCTTCTGAAGTAAAGCTCGTCCGGCGAATTATAAAACTCACTTGCCCAGTCTATATCGTTTTTAGCTACATTTGGGCTGATCTTAACCATCTCACAGTCCGGGTATTCCCCAAAAAGGATATAAGCCTTATTCAGGTACTTCAAATAATTGGCCTCCACAAAGGATTTCATATCAGGATAATCAGGAGCCAATCGTTCAATCGGGTCAACATTAAAATATATCTCTTTGCTTACTATAGTATTTATATCAATAGGAATTCCCGGCTGGGGTATGACAAGTCTTGCTATGATACCTATCAGGATACCAGCTATAAAGCCGCCCACAAAAAGCCATATCTTCCTAAGCCTTTTTATTTTTTCCATTTTTTAATAACCATCCGCCTGCTATCAACATTACAAGTCCTATCACAAAAATCAAGATCATCTGAAGTGTTCCCTGATTTTCTCCGAAGATAAATGAGAGATTTTTCTCAAGTAATCCAGGATGATACATCGCAAAAACATAGAGCCCATTATTAAATGAATGACATATCATCGAAGGTATAAGACTGCCTGTGTAGTATAACATATATCCGAAGGCTATGCCAAGCAGGGCGGTAGGAAGGAACCTGATAAGGCTCGTATGATACGCACCGAAAATCGCCGCAGAAAGCACTATAGCCGTTAATGCTTTGTATCTGCTCTTAAAACCTGAAAGTATGAAACCTCTGAAGAGAAGCTCCTCACAAATAGCAGGGGTGAATGCAACAACCAGATACGTAACCAGCTTTCCACCTCCCATAAGCGTACTCTCAAGCCCCGCACTTGTACTTCCGAATTCCTCCGGGAAGAATTTATAAAGCAATGTTGAGACCGTATTCTCCACCAGAAACATTCCGATAAAAAGAATAAAGGACGAAACAAGCTTCGGAACCCTGCACAGCTTCAGGCTGAAGGTTTCCCTCAGATTCTTTTTTGTATAAACAGCATAGAGAAGCGGAATTATAACTATAAGCAGCTGACTGCCAAATACGCCGCCTATCTTATACTTCATCTGAATGATAGAGCCGATATACAGATACAAGATAAATGTAAAACAGACGATAAACCAGGTATCACCAGTAGTTGGCACGCCGCCCTTCTGAATATTCTTCCTCTTCTGGAATATCTGGATATTTCCTTTGCCCTCATCAAAAAGTATGCTTTCACTATTATAGATTCTTCCAAGGAAAAGTATCGCCAGATTTGCATATATTACATTGCTCAGAAGCACCAGCACTACAGTCCCCATCTCAGCCCTGAAAAGAAGCAGATTCTTTATGAGCAGACAGATGTTTGCCACAGGTACAAGTGCCATCTTCTCGGTAAGCTCTATGTTCGGAATAAATCCTATATATCCTGTCAGCATTACCACCAGCGTAAGCGGTGTTATATAATTATTCGCTTCCTTATATGACTTAGCAAGCGCAGTAATACACATCATAACAGCAGATATAAAAAGTGAGAACGCAAACACTGCCAGCACAGTGACTATCATCGGCAGAACGAATTCACCTAATCTGAAGTCCCGCATATCAAGTCCGATTCCCTGCATGTTACTGGATGTTATAAGCTTCATCATATAAAAGATCATAATTCCAATTGACAGAATATTCAGGAGTGCCGAAGCGATTCCCACAAGTGCAACCGTCAGGAACTTAGCTATAATAATGTCATGATTTTTAACGGGAAGTGTCAGAAGAGTCTCAAGTGTCCCCCTCTCCTTCTCTCCTGCGGTCGTATCAATTGCAGGATACATAGTTCCCATCAGAAGACTTATGATAAGCATAAACGGAAGTATCGTACCCAGCAGACTTCCTGCTGACTGCTCCTTCGTAGCTATATCCTTTCTCTTTATATCAAAAGGATGTACCACAGACTTAACATCAAGACCGGCTTCCTCGATAGCCCCCTCCATCTTCCTTTGAGTCATATTATCAAGTACATTTTTTACAAGTCTCTCTCCATAGTCAGAGTTTGTGATCGATGAGATAAATCTTGTCTCATAACAGACCCTGCCTGATTCATCAACGGACGAAGTTACATATACGTCAATACGTTCCTCCTGAAGAGCTTTTCTTACATCCTCATCAGTAAGCTCAGTCTGATCCAGCTCAACAATTTTAAGCATATCAACAGCCTTGGAGGATGCTGCATCAGTATCAGAGCTTTTCTCTGTTTTGGCACTCTCTATCTGCTTTATATTGTATTCATCAAGCTCAGCTGCAAATGCACCGTCATCGTCCGTATCTACAAGAACCTTGTATACTCTTTGTTCCATATTGCTCTGGATCATGCTCATAACCGCAAAGGATCCAAAGAAGATAAGCGGGTATATGAGAAGCGGAACCAGCACCAGCATGATCATCGCTTTTCTGTCTCTTACAACATCCAAAAGCTCCTTCTTGAAAAGCAGCTTTATAACCTTATTCCTCATAGTCAATGCCCTCCGCTTTTATTATTGCATAGAAAGCATCACGCATATTGGACGTTCCTGTTTTCTTCTTCAGTTCATCCGGACTTGCATTTGTTATAGCTTTACCCTTGCTGAGCATAATTATTCTGTCACAGAGATACTCAGCCTCTTCCATATAATGTGTGGAGTATATAACCGTTTTCCCGCGCTCCTTCTCCTGCTTCATAAACTCAATTATCGAAGTACTGCTTATGATATCGAGGCCAAGAGTGGGTTCGTCAAATATATAGATATCTGGACTATGAACGAGGCACCTCGCTATCGATGCCCTCTGTGTCTGTCCTGTAGATAGCTTCTCTATTCTGTTATCTATGAATTCTGACATCTCCAGAAGAGACTCTATCTCCTCTATCCTTTCAGGAATCCTGTCCTTATCTATACCATAGATGCCCGCAAACATCTGAAGGAGTTCTCTTACAGAAAGCCTTCCATAGAGCTTGGTATTACCGGATAGATATCCCAGACGTTTCTTTATCTCTATGGAATTCGTTATCCTATTCTGATCATCCCCATCCTCTGTTAGATACACCTCTCCCGTGGTCGGCTGAAGAAGTGTGGCAAGCATACGAAGAAGAGTAGTTTTTCCTGCGCCGTTAGGACCCAGTATTCCCACTATCTCTCCTTTTTTAACCGAAAGGGATATTCCATCGACTGCATTGAACTCTGTTTTTTTGCCTTTTTTTTCGTTTCTTATAAAGCTTTTAATTAGGCTGTCTGCGATAAGCATTTTATAATCTCCAATTTTGTGTGAAATTTCGGATTGCTACGTTGCTTCGCAACTCGTGCGTCTTTGTGTTATAAGTAGATGTATGGTAATCCTTGCAAGCAAGATTGCCATACGTCTACTATAACACTATTTCACACAAAGAAAAAGCCTGTCAGACCTACTTCCCCATTCAGGTCTCACAGACTTTTTCAAGCCGATCTATTTAGGGCACACCCACAATACCTTCTCTAACTGTTATTTATTCTAGCACATTTTCACAAAAATGAAAAGCGTTTTTGTGCAACTTATATAAATTTTGTAACATTTTCACAAAATAAAACTAAAACCCCCCGTAAAACACTTGTTTTACAGGGGGAGTTTTATCAAATTGCACAAAACCTGTTATTTTTACTTGCGATTTTCCTTATCTACAAGGTTCGTTGCACCATAGATTTCCCTGAGAAGAGGCTTCTCTATCTTGCCTGTTGCATTACGTGGAACCTCTGCAAATATAATCTTGCGAGGTCTCTTATATCGAGGCAGCTCGAGGCAGAAGTTGTTCATCTCATCCTCTGTGCAGCTCTCACCGTCTTTCAACTGAATGATAGCACAGGATATCTCTCCAAGTCTCTCATCTCCAAGACCTATAACAGCTACATCCTGAACCTTCTGGTTCTTCATGATAAAGCTCTCGATCTGGACAGGATAGATATTTTCACCACCACTGATTATGACATCCTTCTTTCTGTCAACGAGCCAGATGAATCCATCCTCATCATACTTAGCCATATCTCCTGTGTAGAGCCATCCATCTCTGATGCTGTCCCTGGTAGCCTCCTCGTTCTTGTAGTAACATGTCATGACACCCGGACCCTTTACACAAAGCTCGCCAACTGAGTCACTGTCAGACTTATCAACTATGCTGCCTTCCTCTGTTACTATCTTACACTCCCAACCATAGCCCGGTACACCGATTGCTCCGACATGGTCGATATTTTCAACTCCAAGATGCACACATCCGGGACCTATAGACTCTGAAAGACCATAGTTTGTATCGTACTGATGGTTCGGGAATAACCTCTTCCATCTAGTGATAAGACTTGCAGGAACAGGCTGTGCGCCTATGTGCATAAGTCTCCACTGATCCAGCTTGTAATCATCCTTATTAAGTTTTCCACTCTCAAGTGCGATCAGAAGATCCTGAGCCCATGGAACGAGAAGCCAAACGATAGTACAGCCTTCACGACTTACTGTATCAAGTATATATTCAGGCTTAGTACCCTTAAGAAGTACAGCCTTACTTCCTGAAATAAGTGAACCGAACCAATGCATCTTCGCGCCTGTATGATAAAGCGGCGGTATGCAGAGGAAAACATCGTCCTTGTTCTGTCCGTGATGTGCCTGCTCGACCTTCGCACTGTGCATAAGCGACTGATGCTTATGGAGGATAGCCTTCGGGAAGCCTGTAGTTCCTGATGAGAAGTAAATAGCACCATAATCCTCATCTGTTATATCCACCATAGGCTTAACTGAGCTGGAGTTTGCTACCATCTCATTATAGTCCTCGGCAAATGAAGGACAGTTTTCACCCACATAGAACAGAAGTCTGTTCTTGCTTATCTTGTCCGCTATCTCCTCAATACGTCCGATAAATTCAGGTCCAAAAACAAGAATATCCACATCCGCAAGATCTACGCAGTACTCTATCTCGTCTGCGTCATAACGGAAGTTGAGCGGAACTGCAAGTGCACCGGTCTTCAGTATACCAAAATAAATTGGAAGCCATTCCAGGCAGTTCATAAGAAGAATTCCGACTTTGTCACCCTTCTTTATTCCTCTGCTGAGAAGTACATTTGCGAAACGATTTGCTTTCTCATCAAATACTCCCCATGTTATTTCTCTTCTGTATGGTGCCTTCGGATTCGGCTCCATCAGTTCATATTCTCTCCATGTAACCCTTCTCACTTCTGTAATAGCAGGGTTTACTTCAACCAGAGCTATATCATTTGCATACTCTTTTGCATTCCTCTCCAATAGATTGGTAATAGGCATTTTGTTATCCTCCCCTAGTAAAAAGAAAGTGGCTTTGAAAAACCACTTTCCTTATTCTACCTTATTTTCTTTATTGCGTCAACGCTTTAGTGCGCCAAAGAGCACTCTCAAGCTTTAGTTTTTTTAGCCTTACGAGCTTTTCTCAGTTTTCTCAACATTCTTTTTAAGGAAATTATCATGCTGGTTCGTAAGCTTAAAGCTTCCGTTCTTCACAAAGTTCATCGCCCTTGTACCCTTATGAACAGTCTTTGTTTTTCCTTTCATTGAAAATGCAACTATGAGTGCGATTATCAACGCAATCACAAGGGTTCCAACAATTCCCTTCGGTGCGATATTTCCCTTTATTGCAAGTATGGCAAAAAGGATTCCCCAGATAGCTGCGAGTACGCCTAGGAGCACACCCCAGAATTTGCCCTTGCTGTAAGGCACATCACCAACCAGCTTTCCGGTCTGACCATTCATGGCAAAAACATACTTGTTTCCATTCCAGAATGTATTCAGTATCCACACAGGATAAAGAGCATACTTATATGAACTGCTTACCTTATCAAATGTTTCCTTCTTCGAACTTACAGTATTATAATCCTTAACCTGACCACGCAGCATATCCTTGGCAGTGCTCTTCATTCTCTCATCCGCACGCGGCTGACACTCCTCTGCCGTAACATCATATCTGTTTGCGAGATATCCTGCCATATAAGCTGAGCTGTAAGGAACTGCAGCACTTACGTCATAAGGTTCTATGGAATCCATCAGCTTGTCATCCATCTGCTTTGATGCGTCCGCAGGTACATTTTCAAATCTCATATCCCCCTCACGGTAAACATCAAAATAACTGGTTTCCTTGTACTGATACTTAGCATCAGAATGCTTCTCAACCTTTGTAGCTTCGTACTGCGCCGAGGCATGTACATCTGCATCAAAGAGCCAGAACGGAACATAAACACCCTTTACTTCTTTGATATGATTTCCCATCTTGAACTTGGCAGGCGCAAGCTTGATCTTATTAACATGTTCCCTGAGAGCAGACTCGGCAGCCTTCTTATCCTTCTGGAATGGAATAACAAGATCCGGCTTCAAACTGCCTTCAAACTTACTTGATATAACTATAGGACTTTCGCAATAAGGACACTTGGTAGAAGCCATGGTTTCATCACCAACGACCTCTCCATTACAGTTCTTGCACTCATATACCACAAGGCCTTCCCCGTGAATATCCCATTCATCCGTCTTCGCCTGATAATCCTGCTGACCGCTCTCAGCTACAGCAGCCTCATACTCAGACACATCATACTCTGTTCCGCAGCTCTCACAGAGAAGCTTTTGTTTTTCACTACTGAACTTCAGACTTCCCCCGCAGCTCATACATCTGTAATTCGATATTTCCGACATATTACCTTCCACCTCTTACATAACATCTTTTAGTTTTTTAATTATCTCTTCTATCTTCTCGTTATCCAGTTCTCCAAAGGATCTGAGAGTTCTAATCGGCATATATTCAAGCATAGCCTTCGTCATTTCATCAACCTCCGCTGCCCCATCTGAATCTTCAGAAAGAGATCCCGAGAACTGTGTACTGGCATCCGCAAACAGAAGGTGCGCAAGCTTTCTTGTTTTATCATAAGCATAAAGCTCACCCAGCTGAACATCCGGATCGATAACAGGAGGAAGCTGGAAGCTGCCCGAAAGCTCTATATCCTGCTCGAGCACTATGTCTCTTGAGGACTTTCCGATTTCTACGGTATATTTACCATTTGCTGCATACCAGTCATTTATCTCTGTACAGTACCAGGCAAAGCTTCTCTTATCCAATTCAAATGTAACTGTCTTCGTCTCACCCGGTTCCAGACTTACCTTTTCAAAGCCCTTAAGCTCATGTACTGGGCGATTTATAGCTCCCGTTTTATCGGATATATAGAGCTGTACTATCTCCTTACCTGCTCTGTTTCCGACATTCTTAACATCCACTGAAACCGTAGCCCCGGAATTTATTCCGACGATATCCCAGTCGGATGCATCTATCCCCTCCTTCGGGTTAACAACCAGATTGCTATATTCAAACTCTGTATATGAAAGTCCGTAGCCAAATGGGAACAAAACCTCCATCTTCTTAGTATCATAATATCTGTATCCTACAAAAACACCCTCAGCGTAGTTAACCTTGTGTCTCGAAACAGGGAAGTTCAGGAAGCTCGGATTATCCTCAAGCTTGATCGGGAAGGTTTCTGCCAGCTTACCTGATGGATTTACCCTTCCGTAGAGTACATTCATGACAGCCTCACCTATACCCTCTCCGCCGAGATAAGCCTCAAGCAAAGCACTCACATCGTAGATCCATGGCATCTCAACCGGAGAACCATTATGAAGCACAACTATCACCGGCTTACCTAGCTCAGTAAGTTTCTCTATCAGATCATCCTGGCACTTAGGCAGCTTCATATGACTTCTGTCATAGCACTCAGATTCAAATATATCCGGAAGTCCTGCAAAAACAACAATCTTGTCAGCCTTCTTTGCAGCCTCTATAGCCTCTTCAAACTTCTTCTCATCTGAATCATCAGCATCAAAAGGGAAGCCCTCTGCATAGGTTATATGCTCCGAATAATTCTTCA
>AUXO014207351.1_pt1 | contig 16932 bp, 15 predicted proteins | sample 768731 | NCBI WGS metagenome assembly AUXO01 (sample SAMN02715735, study PRJNA202380) | gut metagenome | biome: sheep rumen | host: Ovis aries | place: New Zealand: Palmerston North
CGCCGAGAGCCACGCGTTTCTTTTCGCCGCCGCTCAAATTGTAGGGTGTGCGCTTCCTGAGCGGCGCTAAGTTTAACAAATTGATGTATTTCTCCACCCGTTCTCGGATTGCGTCTTCGGGCAGGCCGAGCTGAAAAAGGCCGAAGGCGATTTCGTCTTCGACATTTTTACAAAAAAGCTGCACCTCGGAATTCTGGAAGACGTAGCCGATTTTTGCGTGAAAGGCCTTGGCAAAGGCGTCGTCCCGAAGGCGCTTCTCGGTAATTGCCTCGCCGCCCAATAAATACCGGCCGGCTGTCGGAAAGGCGAGGCCGTTTAAAATCCGAAACAATGTGGATTTGCCGCAGCCGTTGGGGCCCTCGAGGCAGTAGCACTTCCCCATTTCAAAGGTATAAGTGATGTCCCGAAGCGCCGGGATCTCCTGATAATCGTAATCGATGTGTTCGAGCTGAATCATGTCGTCTCCTTTTTTATTTCGTCATCACAAATAGCGCGATCATCGCGGCGTAGACCCCGAGAAACAAGGCGTCCCGCCAGGTGAATCGGTGGCTGTGGTAGCTTCTGTACTGCCCGTCAAAGCAGCGGCAGGCCATCGCCTCCGAGGTCGCCTCGGCCATTTGGCGCGATTTTAAAAACGTCGTCCCGAGAATGCCGTCGACCTTCGCGTTCTTCCAATTGGTTTTGCCGACGCTTCTGAGCATGACGGCCTCCAGCAATTTGTCGCTGTAATCGCCGAGGATCATTAAAAAACGCATGGTCATGTCGAGAATCAGAACAAACACCGCCATTCCCTTCGCGACACTGAAGGCCGCCGTAACTTCCCGCCAGTCGAGGCTCTCATTCATGACGGCGAGCACCAGCACCGACTCCAACACCTTCATCGTTACCGTGAGCATCGTCCGCGGATGGCCCAAAAAAACTGCGGGCAGCATGATCAGCGCCGTGAACATCACCGGCAGAATTAACGCTTTCATAACCCGAAGGATGGACGCGGGCGGCATCAGGGCGAGCCTGAACAGTTCAACCGCGATGACGGCGATGACGAAAACTGCATTCCTCGAAAGGGCACAGAGCAAAATGCAAAGAACCGCCGCGCCGACCCGCAGGGCCGGTGCGACGGGGCTGGATTTTCGGCCGGCATTCTCGCGATCGCTTTTTAAGAGCCGGCCGGTCACTTCCATAATTTTTAGATTCAATCTCATATGATAATACGAATATCTTTCTTTTTTATGATTTGATCGTGTATTACGCCTGACTGGTTTTCGACCGATTCCCCGCGGCGTAGCCTATAAGCTTAAAGATAATAATCAGCAGCGCAGCGCCGATGGCGGCGGAAAGGATATAGCCGAACCATTCCGGCAGTCCGGAAAACGAGTAGTCCGGCAATAGCGCACTGTAATCGAAGCCGTGTGTCATGCCCTTTGGCGTGTACCCGGCGCCGGTCGCCGCGATTTCGTCTGCGCCCCATTCGCCCCAGGCAGTTCCGGCGGCGAGCAGCCCAAGAGGCGTGGCCACAATCAAAATGCCCAAAAGAATCTTGAGCGGATTGGATGTTTGGGCTTGCGCCGTGCGGACGCTGAGCTCTGGCGCCGCGTTACGGACAAAGGCCAGGACCGCAACCGTAAAAATCACTTCAGCCAGGCCGAAGATGGTGAGATGACCGATCATCATAGCAGGAATGGAGACATTCAGACCGTAAGGACAGTACAGCGCATTGCCTGCTGCGTCTCTGAACAACATCGGCTGGATGCCGAATTCAATCGCCGCGCAAAGGGCCGCCGCATTGATGCCGAGGTAGCTGCCGATTCCGGCGCCAACGTATTCCCGCGTGTCTTTTTGGTGGCCACCGGCAATGAGTTTATAAACCGCATAACCGACAAAGGGCAGGACAAAAGCCATATTAAAACAGTTTGCGCCGAAAGCCAGGATCCCGCCGTCCCCGAAAATCAGCGCTTGCAAAAGCAAGGCAACGCTCACCGACAGGCACGCGGCATAAGGCCCCAGCAGAATAGCGATCAGTGTTCCGCCGACGGCATGGCCGGTGGTCCCGCCCGGAATGGGTACGTTGAACATCATCGCCAGAAACGAAAAAGCCGCGGCAACGCCCATCATCGGAATCTTGGCCTTGGGCATGTCTTTTTTGATTTTATTGATCGACACCGCCCACACCGGCACCATTGCGGCGGCCATTACGCCGCAGGTTTGCGGACTTAAATAATTATCAGGGATATGCATGGTTAAACTCCTTTACTTTATTATTCTTAATAAAACACAAATTTCAGTATTACAAAAACACAAAATCAGTTATAATTTTATTAATAATTTATTGATAAAATGTAAAAATTTCGAAAAAGGAGAGACGATTATGAATATTCTTGTGATCGACGGACAGGGCGGGCAGATCGGTGCCCGTCTTATTTCAGCATTAAGCGGTCAAACTGAAGGGCACACCGTCGTCGCCGTCGGCACCAACAGCATCGCAACGCAGGCCATGATCAAAGCCGGCGCCGCTAGGGGCGCAACCGGCGAAAACCCTGCCGTCGTCTTGTCTGCCCGCGCCGACATCATCGCCGGCCCCCTTGGCATCATCGCGGCCAATGCCCTGCTCGGCGAAATCACACCGAAAATCGCGATGGCCGTCTCTGAGAGCCGAGCCGAAAAAGTGTTGATTCCGGTGAACCGCTGCGGCATTCAAATTGCCGGCGCGTCCCACCAGTCCATGAAATCGGACATTCTCGACGCGGCCCGAATCATCACTGAGCTGATCAGCCGCTAAAAAAGGCCGCAAAGATCTGATGGATCTTTGCGGCCTTCCTGGCTCGTTCGAGACCGGATATTCGTATGCGGTCTCAGCGCTTCCTGCGCACTTTATTATTTTTTCGCTTATTTAGCTTCTGCAGCCACGCGTGCGGACTGAATCAGATAAGAGATGGACGTCGCGCCCGGATCCTGATGTCCGATGGAGCGTTCACCCAAATATCTCGCGCGGCCCTTTGTCGCGATAATGCCTTTGGTGTATTCCACACCCTTCCAGGCAGCGTCTTCCGCGTCTGCGAAAGCGTCCGCGACGGATTTGCCGTCTGCAATCGCCTTGTCGTAGGCTTCCTTCGCCGGGCAGATCGCGTCGAGCATGGTCTTTTCGCCTGTCGTCGATTTACCGGCTTTTTCGATGCTCGCAATGGCGGCACCGATCATTTCACTGATATCTTCCGGGCTCAGTTCTTCTTTGCCCTTCGCTTTAGCACTGGCTTTCACAAAGGCCATGCCGTACAGCGGACCGGAGGCGCCGCCGACCTTTGACATCAGCGTCATCCCAACGGTTTTGACAATATCAGTGATGGTTTTGTCCTGGACACCTGGGATCTTTTCCATGACGGCCTTCATGCCGCGGTTCATGTTGATGCCGTGGTCGCCGTCGCCAATGGCCTGGTCGAGATCCGTCAATTCCTGATGATGTTCTTCGATGCGTTTATCGAATTCTTCAATGAATTTCAATACATCTTCTTTTGTTGCTGCCATAAGAATTCCTCTTTTCGTCAATTGATTTTAAAAAGAATTGACAGGCACGAAGGCCTGTCAATTTCCTTTATTTCATTATACCATTAACGAGACGATTAGTCCTGAGTGAATGCGATGGTATCAGCCGGTGCATTCAGCAGTTCTTTCATTTCGTCGTCGAGTTTCAGCAGAGAAATGGAAGCACCTGCCATATCGATGGAAGTCATGATGTTGCCGACAAAGGTCTTTGCGATTTTGATGCCTTTTTCGGTCAGGACGTCGTGAACGCGTTTGTTCATCAGGTAGAGTTCCATTAACGGCGTTGCGCCGGAGCCATTGACCATGACAGCCACTTCAGAGCCATCGTAATCGACGTCGTCGCCTAAGATGTGGCTTAAGAGTTCGTCGACAATCGCGTTCGCCGGTTTCAAAGGTTCGCGGCTGATCCCCGGTTCACCGTGGATCCCGATCCCGATTTCCATTTCATCGTCTGCCAGTTCGAACCCTGGTTTGCCAGCTGCCGGAATGGTTGACGGTTTGAGTGCGGCACCCATGGTTCTTGTATTTGCGATGACTTTTTCTGCGACAGCTTTAACTTCAGCTAAGCTTGCGCCTGCTTCAGCCTTTGCGCCGGCAATCTTGTGAACAAAGATCGTGCCTGCAACACCGCGGCGGTCTTCTTTGTTGTCGACTGCAACGTCATCGTTGGTGATGACTTCTTCAACTTCGATATCGTCTGCCATATCTGCAGCCATTTCGAAGTTCATGACATCGCCTGAATAATTCTTAACGACCATCAAGACGCCCTTGCCTGCATCTGCTGCGTTAATGGCTTCGAGAATCTGGTCTGGTGCTGGTGAGGTATAGATTGCGCCCGGAACAGCTGCGTCCAACATCCCCTTGCCGACGAAGCCAGCGTGTGACGGTTCGTGGCCGGAGCCGCCGCCTGAGATAATGGCAACTTTTCCTTCTTTTTTCTGTTTTCTAACGATAACGTCTGTTCCTTCTAAGCGTTCAACCTTATCAGGATAGGCATCGCACATACCTTCGAGCATTTCGTTTTCGACATCTTCAACAGCGTTAATAAATTTTTTCATTTCGATTAACCCTCCTCAAGAGTAGATCATTTAATGATTTTATTATAGCATGAAAACTATTAAATAAAAATAAATTTTAATCAAATTCTATGGTGTGAAAACGATTGAATTTTTGCCGCTGCAGCTTTCTTCTTTAATACACCACGCTTTTACTTAGTAAAAAATGCAATGCGGTGGAGCACGTCCCGATCGCAGGCGTACGGAACTTTTTTAAGCTTATCCGGTTTGCCGGCCAGCACCTCGACCGCGTACTCGAGGTCAGCGTCAGACAGTTTTTCGCTGCCGCAGAGGGCTTCGTAAAAGCTTTGGTAATCATCGACCGAATCAAAGCCCGCCAAAGCAAGGGCTTCTTCCCGATCCGCCGCGTCAGCTTCTGCGAGATACCCGGCCTGGAAATAGCCGACAGCTTTGCCGTGGGGCATGTGCTGGTTGTAGGTCACCGGATAGGAAAGGCCGTGGGGCACGGTCGTGCCGACCTGCGCAATGGACATGCCGGCCAGACTCGACGCGTTCATTAAATTGGCGTAGTCTTCGTCAGTGGCTTCCCGTTCACCGAGGAGCACCGCCTTGCTCCGTTTCCAGACCCGCAGGCCTTCCGCCACGCACATGTGGGTGTAATCGTCGGCGTCGACGTTGATCAGCGACTCCCACAAATGGGCCAGCGCGTCGATCGCCGTATTGTGCAGCACAGATGCCGGCGCGGTCCTTAAGTATTTGCCGTCGCTGAGTGCGTAATCCGCGAAAATTTTGTGCGGGATCGAGCCCTTCGTCTTTTCGGCGTGAATCGTCAGCACCGAAACCGGGGTCACCTCTGACCCGGTGCCGCAGGTCGTCGGCACTTCGACGATCGGCAGGGTCGAACTGTCGGCTCCCTTCTGATAGAGATAGCTGCGGTCCTTGTCCTTGTGCTTGATCATCAGCGCGATGGCCTTCGCCGCGTCGAGGGGAGAGCCGCCGCCGATGCCGATAACAAAATCGACGCCGTTTTCGACGCCAAAGTCCCTGGCCTTCATAACGGTTTCAATCGACGGATTCTGTTCCACCTCGTCAAAAAGCACATGGCCGATCTTTTCAGCGTCCAAAGCCCGGCACACGTCATCGTATGAGCCGTTGGCCTTTGCGGAATGCTTCCCCGTCACAATCAGCGCGCGACTGCCCAGCGCGGCCATTTCACCACGATGGGCCATGACGCAGTCCGGCTCCTGGAATAGTCTCGTCGGCATAAAAAACTTCATCGCTGTTCCTCCTACCTATAATGAATGATCTTTATATTTAGATTTATTTTCTGCCTATAGTTTAGCATAAATCATAAAACGCTGGGTGAACAAAGTTTTAAACTTGTTGTTTTATTGTGTTTTATGTCAAAATACACAAAATCTTTACTGAAAGTTAATGAAAATTTATTTCGACATTTTTTAGTGTAAACCCTTTACACAAAAAATAAATTATGCTATTATGAACACATCGAAGAGATGTAATCAATTCAACAATCATTAACAGAATAGAAGCTGGAGAACATGGAGAAGCGTAGAACACAAACAACTTAATCGTTGCAGTAAAAAGCTATTTATGTTCTTTTTTTGTGTCGTCAATTTCATGACAGGCGCAGTCACATTGATTTAATTGCACTGCAGAGCGGTGTATTAAATAAAAACATTTATAAACGAGGGGGTTTATATTATGGCAAAATATGTTTTGGCTTGCGACGCTGGTACAACCAGTTCTCGTGCCATTCTGTTTAATCACGACGGTGAAATCGTTTCGGTTGCACAGCACGAATTCCCGCAGATTTATCCGCATCCAGGCTGGGTAGAACATGACCCGATGCAGATCTGGGCTACACAGAACGCTGTTTGTGCTGAAGCAATGGCGAAAGTCAACGCAACAGCTGAAGACGTCGCCGCAATCGGGATCACCAACCAACGTGAAACCACAATCGTTTGGGACCGCAAGACTGGCGAACCTGTTTACAACGCGATCGTATGGCAGTGCCGTCGTACCGCTAGCTACGCAGACCGCTTCAACGCAATCCCAGGATTTGCTGATTACGTACAGAAAAACACCGGGTTAATCCTCGACCCGTATTTCTCATCTACAAAACTGTTATGGATCCTCGACCATGTCGATGGCGTCCGCGAAAGAGCTGAAAAAGGCGAACTCGCATTTGGGACTGTCGACTGCTGGCTGCTCTGGAAATTAACCGAAGGCCGTGTACACGCAACAGACTACTCAAACGCATCCAGAACCATGCTGTTCAACATCAACACATTGGAATGGGATGACAAACTGTGCGAAACCTTCGAATGCCCGAAATCATTGTTACCGAAGGTTCAGCCTTCATCAAGCAAATTCGGTGTCACCACATTGTTCGGCGGCGGCGAAATCCCAATCACCGGTATCGCAGGTGACCAGCAGTCCGCTCTGTTCGGCCAAGCTTGCTTCAAACCAGGTATGGCAAAGAACACCTACGGCACTGGCTGCTTCATGCTGATGAACACTGGCGAAAAACCGGTTAAATCTGAAAACGGCCTGTTGACCACCATCGCTTGGGGCATCAACGGAAAAGTCAACTACGCACTCGAAGGTTCTATCTTCGTCGCAGGTGCTGCAATCCAGTGGCTGCGTGACGAACTCCGCATGGTCGATACTTCACCAGACTCCGAACACTTCGCGAAGAAAGTTGCCGATACCAACGGCGTTTACGTTGTTCCTGCCTTCACAGGCCTCGGCGCACCGCGCTGGGATCCGTACGCACGCGGCTGCATTGTCGGCTTGACCCGTGGCGCTAACAAGAACCACATCATCCGCGCTACCCTCGAATCTCTCGCATATCAGACAAGAGATATCCTCGACGCGATGGAAAAAGACTCCGGCATCGCTCTGCAGTCACTGAAAGTTGACGGCGGCGCTTCCAACAACAACTTCTTGATGCAGTTCCAGGCTGATATCCTCGGCTGCCCTGTAGACCGTCCGTCAGTTGTTGAAACCACAGCTGAAGGCGCTTCCTACCTCGCAGGTCTGGAAGTTGGCTTCTGGGATGACTTACAAGATGTTGTCGATCACTGGCAGATCGACCGTACCTTCGAACCGATGATGGATGCTGAAACCCGTGCAAAACTGTACAAGGGCTGGACAAAAGCTGTTGGCCGTGCAGAACACTGGGTCGATCCTGACGAAGTCGAAGAATAAGTCAACACTTCATTTTAGAACTTCATTTCAATTTTGTTTTATACTCTCCGACGACCGCGTGTCGTCGGAGAGTTATGTCGTGAGTTGATCACGTTTGTCTTTTCAAACAGAAGGGGGGATCAATGTCCACAAAAAAATGTCTGCACTTATTGGAAAAAAACCCAATTATCGCGGCGATCCGCGATCCAAAGGACATTTATGACGCTGTCGCCTCTCCCTGCCAAATTGTCTTTCTTCTGACAGGCAATATTTACAATCTCAAAACAATGATTGACTACATCAATGTCGCTGGCAAATACGCTTTCGTGCATTTGGATCTTCTAAAGGGCTACGGACAAGATCACTACTTTGTCAAATACCTAAAGGAAGAGCTTCACCCTACCGGTATCATTTCAACGCGGAATTCGTTAATTACCATCGCTAAGCGTGAAAATTTGATGACCATTCAACGTTTATTTCTTCTTGACTCATCAGCAATGGATGTCACCATCAACGCTGCCAGGAAAATTAAGCCCGACGCAGTCGAAGTACTCCCCGGTCTGGTTTCCAAGGTCATCCGCAAGGTCAACGCGGAATTATCCATTCCGATCATTACCGGCGGATTCATTGAAACGGAAGAAGAAGTAAAGAGCTGTATAGAAGCAGGTTCGATTTCTTCCAGTACCTCTTACAAGCCATTGTGGGATAAATTTGATGCAGTAAAAATTTTTCGAGAAAATTTTGTCAAAGAATCCGATTCTATGTTAAAATAAAGACAAACATAATTAAAACTAAATGAAATATGGCAATGGAGAGCCGCACAACTAGAATGATGTCATGACTGTGTCATCATTTTCTTGCTTGTGTGGTTTTTTATTTGTATAAATTTATCATTCATCAAGGAGGATTTTATTATGTATGATATCGCTATAATAGGTGCCGGTATCGCCGGATCCTACGTAGCACGGGAGCTCTCCCGTTATCAGCTGAACGTCGTTTTACTTGACGGCGAAAATGATGTCGCCAACCAGATCACAAAAGCGAACTCCGCTATTGTCCACGCTGGCTACGATGCAGTCCCAGGCAAGAAAAAGGGCCTGTTCAACGCACCTGGCAACATCATGTACGAAAAAGTCTGCAAAGACTTGGGGGTTCCATTTAAACGCACCGGTTCACTGGTTGTCGCGCACACTGAACGCGAAATGATGACACTGCAGCGCCTGTATCAGCGCGGGGTCATGAACGGCGTACCGGATATGAGAATCATCTTCGAAGACGAAGTTCACGAAATGGAAGAAAACCTCGCTCCGGATATCTGCGGTGCACTTTACGCAGGTACAGCTGGCTTGGTTTCTCCGTATGAATTGGGCATCAAGGTCGCAGAAAATGCTGTCGACAACGGCGTCGAATTGAAATTGAACCATCTGGTCACCAATATCGCAAAGAAAGATGACGGGACCTTCAAAATCGAAACGACCGAAGAAGACATCGAAGCCAAATACGTCGTCAACGCTGCTGGCGTTTACGCTGATGATATTTACAAGATGGTCGGCGATCCGTACTTCAAGATTCTCGCTCGCCGCGGTGTGTACTTCATCTTTGATAAAGAAATCGGCGACTTGGTTCACAACGTCATCTTCCCGTGCCCGACTAAGAACGGGAAAGGGATCCTGGTCTCCCCGACTGTCCACGGCAACCTGTTAATCGGCCCGGATGCAATGCCAGTTAAGAAAGGCGACATCGACACCACTCAGGATCGTCTGGACTACATCAAAGAAAACGCTCTGAAGAACTGTCCGGAACTCGAACACTACTTCAACAAGATCATTCGTTCCTACGCCGGAACCCGTAACACCCCTGTTGCTGACACCTACACCACAACAGACGGCGACTTCATCATCGAAGAATCACCGGTTAAGAACTTCGTCAACTTCGCTGGCTACGAATCACCGGGTCTGACCTCAGCTCCGGCATCCGCAACCTACTGCGTTGAAGACGTCATCCTGCCGATGCTCGAAAGAGACGGCGTCCACGTTGAAGAAAACAAAGACTTCAATCCGAAGACCCGTCCGCACATCATCTTCAATCAGCTCAGCGATGAAGAAAAGAAAGCAGCCATCGAAAAGGATCCGAAATACGGCAAGATCATCTGCCGCTGCGAATCCATCACAGAAGCTGAAATCGTCGACGTCATCCATCGTAACGTCGGTGCGACAACGGTCCGTGGCGTCACCAAACGCTGCCGTCCAGGTGCTGGCCGCTGCCAAGGCGGTTTCTGCCAGCCAAGAGTTGTTGAAATCTTAGCCCGTGAACTCGGCTGCGACATGGAAGACATCATGTACGATGCTAAGGATAAAGGCTACATCCTCAGCGGCAAAACGAAGAATCAGTAAGGGGAGGTTTTTTCACGATGTATGATATTATTGTAATCGGAGGCGGCCCTGCTGGATTAGCCGCCGCTGTTGAAGCCAAAAAAGAAGGCGTCGATAACATTTTAATCCTCGAAAGAGACCGCGAACTCGGCGGGATCTTAAACCAGTGCATCCACAATGGTTTTGGGCTGCACACCTTTAAAGAACAGTTAACCGGTCCGGAATACGCAGGCCGTTACATCGACATGGCGATGGACCTGAAGATTCCGTACAAACTGAACACGATGGTGCTCGACCTCGAAAGAAAAGACGACGACACCAAAATCGTTCACGCAATTAACGAAGAAGATGGCTACATGGCTCTGGAAGCCAAGGCTGTTATCCTGACCATGGGCTGCCGCGAAAGAACCGCTGGCGCCATCGGTATTCCGGGATTCAGACCGGCTGGTGTCTTCACTGCTGGGACTGCACAGCGCTTCATCAATATGGAAGGTTATATGACCGGTAAAGAAGTCGTCATCCTCGGCTCCGGCGATATCGGACTGATCATGGCCCGCCGTATGACCCTCGAAGGCGCACACGTCAAATGCGTGGCAGAAATCATGCCGTACTCCAACGGCTTGACCCGTAACATCGTACAGTGCCTGAACGACTTCGATATTCCATTGAAGCTGTCTCACACCATCACCTTCATCCACGGCAAAGATCGTGTTGAAGCGGTTGATATTACTCAGGTTGACGAACACCTCAAACCGATCCCGGGCACCACAGAAACAGTTCCTTGCGACACACTGCTGCTCTCTGTCGGCTTGATTCCTGAAAATGAAATCTCTCGCGGCGCTGGCGTCGAAATCGACCGCAGAACCCAGGGGCCGTCGATCTCCGAACTCTGTGAAACCAACCTGCCAGGTGTCTTCGCTGCCGGCAACGTTGTCCACGTTCACGACTTGGTCGACTTCGTTTCTCAGGAAGCGGCGCTGGCTGGCAAGGGCGCTGCCCGCTACGTCAAGGGACATCTGGAAGAAGACATCAACTTCACCACTGTCAACGGCGACGGCATCGGCAACGTTGTGCCTGAAAAGATCACGGTTGCCAACCTTGATGATTCGGTCAACTGCTACATGCGTGTCCGCTCCGTCAGCACCAACACCGTCATCAACTGCTATGTGGGCGACGAAAAGATCGCGACGAAGAAAGCGCAGAAATTCGTTCCGGCCGAAATGGTCAACTTCAAGATCAAAAAATCTGTCCTTGAAAAATACGGCGATGGTGAATTGAAATTCGTCGTTGAACCGAAGGAGGCATAAACATCATGAAAAAAGAAATGGTCTGCATCAGCTGCCCGATGGGCTGCCACCTGACCGTTGAAGGTGAAGGCGACAACTGGACTGTCACGGGCAACAATTGCAAAAACGGTGAAAGATACGGTATCCAGGAAATGACGGATCCCCGTCGTATCCTGCCGACAACCGTCGTCATTAAAGGCGCCATGATTTCCCGTCTGCCGGTTAAAACCGCACAGGAAATTCCAAAGGGCAAACTGTTCGATGCCATGGACGAACTCTCCAAGGTTGTCGTTGAAGCGCCGGTTAAGGTCGGCGATGTGGTGCTCAAGGATGTCTGCGGCACCGGCATCGATGTGATCGCCACCAAAACCATGCCAGCTGTTTAAATCAAATCCTCGTTGATACAAATACAATAGCAAACGCCCGAAGCTTTACGCTTCGGGTGTTTTTTTGTGCTATTTATTTTAATATTTATATACTTGATCGTGCTTTTTCATCCGCCCTTTCCCCTATCCATATTTTCAATATTTAAAATATAAAGCCAAATAAAAAACAGCGGCCGCCGCAGTTGATCACGCAATCATTGCGATCAATCGCGGTTAAGCCGCTGTATAAGCTTTAAATTAATTTCGGCCCTTGCCTGTAAACGTCAGGTTCGGGTAATAGGTCCGCGCGTCGACCTGCGCATTGTTGACGTAGAAATCGTAATGGAGATGGGGCCCCGTCGAATGGCCCGTAGAGCCGCTTATCGCGACGACATCGCCCTTCTTGACCTTCTGTCCCACCTGGCACTTCACACTGCTCAAATGGCCGTATCCGGAGCCGTAGGTGGTGCCGTCAGAACCGGTGCCGTAATCGATGGCGACGTAATTGCCGTAGCCGCTGGCTGCCCCCGCGTAGACGACGATGCCGTCCGCAATGGCCATCACCGGCGTGCCCGTAGACACCGGCACATCGACCCCCTTGTGGTTGGTCGAACCGATACCGCCTGGGGAAGCCCGGCCGCCGAAGCCGCTGCTGATGTTCAGCGCGTTCGGGTTGTTCAAATCGATCGGCCAGATATAATCATTCTTCCAGGTGCCGCTGCCGAAGGTCAAATGCATCGAATTGGCCGCCGAATTTTCAGCGTTGTACTCGCTGGCAAGTTTTTTATACTGTTCTTCCTGAGCTTTTTTCAGAGTCTGAAGCTCCTGCTGCGCCTTCTGAATTTCGCCCTTGGTCGCGTTGATTTGATTCTGTTGATTCTGCAAGGTGTCGATTATGTTGCGGTCTGACTGGAGCACGGTGCGCATGCTGGTCAATCGAGAGATCATCTCCGTGACATCCTTGGACGAGAATAGCACATCGAGATAGCCTGAATTGCCCACCATGTACATGGCACGTGCCCGTTTCTGAAAGGCCGCGAGGGAATCGTTGTAGGCTTTCTGATTCTGGGACAGCTGCGCATCGAGAGCCGACAGTTTCTTCTGATTGTCCGCCATCTGCTGGTCGGTCTTTTGCATTTGCGCCTGCACATTATCGAGCTGCTCTTTGGTAGCCGCTTGTACCGGATGATGAAAGCCGAATCCCATAACGAAAAGAAGGCCTGCTGACACAAGGCAGGCCAAAATTCGGATTCGTTTTGTTGGTTTGGTTGTACTCAAAATGAATCTCCCATTTCTAATGGATACTGCGGTTCACGCTTCGAGGTATTTCCGCATCGAGAAGACGGACCCGAGAGAGCCGATGGCAATGCCGTAAACGAGGCAAAAGGCCAGAAGCGGTGCAAACATCGACGAGAAGGACACGACTCCCGCATCCATTGGCATCGATACCGCGTGCATGATGTAATTTGAAATGCCGGTGTAGCCGAAGCCGATGATCGCCAAAGCGATCACCGCACCGAGGGCGCCGAGGAAAGCTCCTTCGAGAATAAAAGGTGCCCGGATATACCAGTCAGTGGCGCCGACGTAACGCATCACACGGATTTCCTTACGTCGCGCAAAGCAGGTCAGCTTGATGGTGTTGTAGACAATAAACAGTGACACCACCGATAAGATGACGATCAAAACGGCGCTGAAGATATTGCTGAAATGGCTGAAAGAAATCAGCGCGTTGACGTATTCTTCACCATATTTAACGTCGGTCACGCCGTAGCCGTTGAGATCGAGGGCGTACTTGCGCACTGCGGCAATATGGTTCGCATTGTCAATTTTCACGTTGTAAGACGCTGGCATCGGGTTGTTGCTGCTGTTGTAACCGCTCAACAGGCCCGAATACCCTTTTAAGCTCTTCGAAAAATCAGACAATGCTTTATCTGCCGAGACGTATGTCGTGCTGACCACGTGCGGATTTTCCTTGAGTTTCGAATTCAAAATATTGAGCTGATCCTGAGACAAGTTGTTCTGAACGTAAACCTTCAATTCCATCTTCGATTCGACTTGTTGCGTCACGCTCTGGACATTAGCCGAAAAAACAACAAAAATACCCAAAATGATCAAAGCCGCAACAATCGAAAGAATGGACGCAGCGCTCATCAGCGAATTGCGTCGGAGGCTCCCCCGCGTTTCTTTGAGAATGCTCTTCACGTAAGCAGACGTGCTGCCATCATGGGTTCGAAATTGATTTTTATCTTTAGACAATTGATTCCTCGCTGTTCTAGCGGTAATTTACTTCCGTTAAATTTATAAAAATTGTATCATAGTAACTATATTTTTTCAATAAAACCTTAAATGGTCCTGGTGCTCTCCCTCATAGAACTATGCTATAATATTTTTATTGTTAATGTAAAGGAGACGTTCAAATGAAGCATGCCAAAAAGACGGCGCGCCGCAAAATCCTCGCGCTCAGAGACGCCGCTCACGATCCAAAAACTGATGCAGCGATGATCCAGACCCTGATGGCGCTTGACGCCTATCAAAAGGCCAAAGCACTGGCTTGTTACGTCAGCTATGGCTCAGAAGTGGACACCCACCCGCTGATCACACGGGCGCTGTCCGACGGAAAAACCGTCGCTGTGCCTCATTGTGTGATGAAAACCCACGAAATGAAAATGCTGACCCTCTCGCATTTTCCAGACGATCTCAAACCCGGGACCATGGGGATTCTCGAACCCGACCCCGCTATTTGCCCGGAAATGCCACCGGACGCCATCGACTTGATGATTGTGCCCGGCGTTGGATTCACCGAAAGCGGCGAGCGACTGGGTTACGGCGGCGGTTTTTACGACCGCTATCTGCCGAGGCTTCGCCCTGATGCGGCGCGTATTGCCCTCGTTCCTGAATATCTCCTTTTCAACGCGCTGCCCACTGAGGACCACGATCAACGGGTTCCCGTCATCATCACGGAACGCCGCATCATCAACTGTTATCACAACAACGCATCCCATTAAACCGTCATTTAATAATCAAGAAAGAGAGGCAAATTATGACGCCTGAAGAAGCAAAGGCCTATATTCAATCCCGAGGGGTATTCGGAAGTGTCCTCGGGCTCGACACCATCGGCGCAATCATGGCCGAACTGAACCACCCGGAACGCTCGATTAAATGCATTCACATCGCCGGCACCAACGGCAAAGGCTCCACCGCCCACATGATTTCCGCCGTCCTGACCGAAGCCGGTTACCAGACCGGGCTTTACACCTCGCCTGCGCTAGAATCCTTCAATGAACGTTTCTGTCTGAACGACGAACCCATTTCTGACGAAGATTTGGCTGCGGCCACCGAAAAGGTCAAAGCTGCGGCAGAAACCGTCGTCGAAAAAGGCGGCGCCGAAGCTACCTGCTTTGAGCTGGAAACGGCCATCGCCTTCGTCTATTTCTGGGATAAAAAAGTCGATTTCGCCATCATTGAAGTCGGTCTTGGCGGCCGGCTCGACGCAACCAACATCATCCCAGGGCCAAAATGCGCGGTCATCACCAAAATCAGCAAAGACCACACAGAATACCTGGGCGATACGCTCGAAGACATCGCGGCAGAAAAGGCCGAAATCATCAAATTTGGCACCGGCGGTGTTGTCATGGCGCCTCAGCTTTCCGAATCTGTACGTCAAATTATCGAAAAGCGTGCCTGGGACCGAGGCGCCCGGATTTACGACGGTGAACAATACAAGCTGCACCTGGTCAAGGCGGATCTCGACGGACAGTTGGTTTCGTCCCGCAGCCTGGCCTACCATCCCCTTGGCCGCTTCCGCATCAACCTCCTCGGCCGCCATCAGTTAGAAAACGCCGGCAATGCGTTAGCTGCGCTAGTCGCGCTGATGGAAGAGAAATACATCATTCCTTTTGAAGCGATCCGCCAAGGCATCGCCCATGTCAAACTCCACGGGCGCTTCGAAATTTTGTCGAGATCGCCAATGGTTCTGATCGACGGCGCACACAATCTCGACGGAATTCAGTGCTTTGTCGACAACCTCGACGATTATTTCTTAAAAACCGATAAGCCTTACCGCCTGAACCTCTATTTCGGTATGCTCGCGGACAAAGATATCGACGGCTGTCTCAAGCTGCTGGTGCCCCGTGCTGAGAAAATTTCGACCTTGACTCCGGACAATGAACGGGCCGTCGACGCCGAAGCCATGGCGGAAAAAATCAAGAAGGCATACGGGAAAGACGTCACCGCTTTCGATTCGCCAGAAGCCGCACTGGCCACTCTCGACAATTCAGAGGATGTGGTCAACGCCTTTGTCGGCTCCCTCTACATGATCGGGCGGGTGCGCACGGCGTTTTTCAACCGTTAATTTTCGCAGGGAAGTGTGCATTGCTTCTATGATTCAGTTAACCGACTATCTTTACGCTGGTGATACCCTCTTGCGTATCATCCACAAATACGCCGACGATCTGCGGAAAAACGCCGCGGACACCCATAACGCTCTGGATCTGATTCATGCCAATTTTCTAATCCAGATGAGTGAGCTTCTGGAGCATAACGATTTCCTGACCTCCCAGTCTCAGCGGATCCGAGAATTTTATAAGTATATGGCCGATCACTACGGCCTTTACGCCTTTACCTTCCGGGGCCGGATCAAATCGCTGATCCGCACAGAGGAAAAGTTTAATGCTTATATTGTCAACGGCATCTATCGCTATCATGCAAAGCATGGCACCTATCCCCCGGTTTCGATGCTTCGAGAACAAATCGGCCGTTTCAAGGATCTGATTGCTTACCGCATCGTCCTGTCCCTGCCGGCCTGTCATCTGAAACCCGGAGATGACCGGGCACAGATCGAAGCGCATACGCTGTATGAGATCGCCAATATCCTGCCGGCGTTTCTTGAAGAGCGGGGATTTACCGCGCAACTCTCCCTCACCGATCTTCCGGTGTGCTCCCCGCTGCTTAGCGACAGTGTCCGACCGTACTACAAGGATTATGTGGCCAACACCAATGAGTTGGGCTACCGTTCACTTCATCTGTCACTTTTTGATAATCTGAGCAGAAGTTATCTGGAGATTCAGCTGCGCACGAAGGATATGGATGATTACGCGGAAATCGGGGCAGCCAACCACAGCAGCTATGAAAAGCGCCAGGCACAGGA
>AUXO012822904.1_pt1 | contig 16930 bp, 11 predicted proteins | sample 768731 | NCBI WGS metagenome assembly AUXO01 (sample SAMN02715735, study PRJNA202380) | gut metagenome | biome: sheep rumen | host: Ovis aries | place: New Zealand: Palmerston North
ATGCAGATAGTTCTTCTTATTGACGAGTATGACTGTCAGCTGACAGCAAACATCAATAACAAAGAGCTCTACGAGAAATTCAGAGTATTTATCAGAGAATTTTATGCAGTTCTGAAAGGTGAAAAACATCTCAGATTTATGGCATTAACAGGCGTAACCAGATTAAAGGATGTTTCCATTTTCTCTGTTGGATCTGATATTAAAGATCTGAGCTATGAACATTCTTTCTCACAGATGATCGGTTTTACTAGAGAAGAGATAAAGAAATTCTATATTGATTATCTAAAACTAGGTATTAGCTATGAAAAACATATTGAAACAGGAGCTGTAACTGATACTGATGTTGAAGAATTTCTTGACAGAATGGCAGAGCATTATGACAGTTACTGTTTTGATGAGTTCTATGAGAATAAAGTTTTTTCAACCTATTCTGTAAACAATTTTCTTCAGTCTATTTTCTCAAAACAGCGTGTTATTTTCGGGGAATACTGGTATGAAGCTGGTGGCATTCCTTCAATTCTAAAGAATTACATGGAAGCACATGATATTGATTTGAAGAAATTCCAATTCTCCAAGATAGAAGTTGCATACGATGATTTCGTAAATCCAACCTCTCTGCCGGATATGAATGAGAATGTTCTAATGAGTCAGACTGGATATTTAACCTTAAAATCAGATATAAATCCGAATCGTTCCAAATTATTACTTGGATTTGCCAACAGAGAAGTTTCAACTGCTCTTTGCAGACTGCTAGGACTAAAGCTGTTCTCTAAAACAGTTGAAATTGTTACCTACAATAATGTTAATCTTTTAGAAACAAGCTCAACAGAGGAATTAATAGATTTATTCAACAGTGTGCTGGCCTCTGTTGTTTACGACAGAAATTCCGTTATCCATGATGAATCATCTCTTAGAGCTATCATTCAGGTATTTATGATGGGAAAAGGAGTTGACGTTAGAGCAGAACAGCACAACTTTAAGGGAAGAAGCGATATTCTATTAAATCTCAATAAGAGAAGAATTGTTCTTGAACTTAAATACTCTGATGACGGGCACGACGTTAATTCTCTTCTTGAGGATGCCATAAACCAGATAAAAGAAAAAGAATACGGCATTGAAAATCTTGGGGACAGAGAACTGATTCAGATTGCTGCAGTATTTGATGGGACACGTGAAGTAAGAAAGATTACTGTATTCAAACAGATCTGTTAATCGCCTCCCCGATTTTCAATGTAGCCTATATAGAGATCCCTTCATCTTTATTGTAGGACCTACATGAAACTCTTCCTATAACTTCATCCCACAAGCTAGCCTTAAGACCATTATCATTTCTTTTGACGCTTATATTGTTTTCATCAAAAATATCGCCTGTTTTTATTTCCTTCTTTGCAACGATTCTTTTGCAAACCACTTTTGATATATTTTTTTCTTCTTTAGTCGGTTGTTTTATATATGAGCCCAAACTGATTTCAGCTGCTCGGATAGAGTTCACCATAAATATAAAATCTTTAGGTTCTGTACTTGAAAGATGATCTGGTCCCTCCATATTTTTATCTAGAGTAAAATGCTTTTCAATTACAGCTGCCCCCAAAGTAACAGCAGCAACAGGGACGGTTGAACCAATTGTATGATCAGAGTAGCCCACATTAAAACCAAATGCATTTTTTAGAGTTAGCATTGCTCTTAAGTTTACATTTTCATATTCACATGGATAATTTGTTGTGCAATGCAACAATGTAATATCCGTTGCCCCCCCTTCTTTTAAAGCTCTTACTGAAATATCAACATCAGCAAGTGTAGACATACCTGTACTTAAAATTACGGGAAGAGCTTTTTCTCCAATGTACCTTAAATATGAAATATTCCCGATATCCCCAGATCCAACTTTAATAAAAGGAATTCCTAGATCAATCAAAAAATCGAGACTCTGCTGTTCGTCTGCAGTTGAAGCAAAGATAATTCCAATTTCATCACAATGAGATTTAATTATTCTGAAATCATCATATGATAGCTCTAGTCTTTTTAACATATCATACTGAGATTCTGTCTTTCCAGTATTTCTTGCTTGGTAATCCGCTTGGGAAACATTTCTGGTAATCAGGTTCTCTGTCTTCCAGGTCTGAAATTTGATAACATCCGCACCGCAACGCTTTGCTTCATCACATAGTTTTAGTGCTAAATCAAGTTTTCCGTTATGATTTACACCAGCTTCAGCTATAATCAGACATCTGTTATTCACGATAAAAAGGTTACTCCTTTATTGCGCTACATATATATTGGTGGACAAGATGACCTCTATCTGTATACTTGCACCATTCTATTTGTATGTCTTTAAAACCAACGTAAGCAAGAATATTTTCTATTTCTGTTTTTGTAAAAAAATGACAAATACCTCTATTAGCTAGTGCCCCTTCTTTAATATCAGTATAGGTTCCTTTTTCTATCTCTTTGCCTGTTTTATAACCGTCCAATTCTTCGCCCAAACATAACGTTAATAACCGGCCTCCATTTTTAAGAATTCGATAGACATTTTTATACATAATACTAATATCCGAAATTCTGTTGGAACAAATACAGAAACTATCAATTACAGCATCAAAAAAATTATCAGTATAATCAATAGAAACAGCATCCATTACAGAAAGAGTTGCATTTAATGAACTATTATCTAACCTATCCTTTGTTTTAGCTACTGCGCTTTGAGAGCCATCAAATGCATATGTATCAAAACCTTCATTTGCCAAATACCATGTGTGTGCGCCCTGACCACACCCATAATCAAGAATTTTTACTTTATTTCGATCAGTATTATAAAAATTTCTTGCAACAAATCTAATTACAGGCTCGGAAGGATACTTTCCCCATTCCTGCGAACTATGAATCTTTTCCCAAATTGGGTCTATAACATTTTTCATCAATTCATCCTCTTTTTTTATATAATAACAACATCTTCCCTTTTTGGATTCAACATAGAAGTCTTGTCACAAAAGTGGCAGCTCATATAAACAATGGACGTTAAATCTAATTTATGTTCTTTCATAGAAAATATCAAGGTAGTTCTAATGAAATTTTGAAAACTAAGTTTTGATAATGTTATTTTCTAATATCTATATTTAAGTAATCTATTTCCATATAAACTAATCTTGGTTGGATTTTTTTCTTGCCATATTCGACAAATTTTCATATATGTTTTTTGATCAAAAACTTGTTTACCAATAAAAAATTGTTTTTCTTTCTTACTAAAAGTTTTCTTGAATTTAAACAAAGAATTATCTGGAGAAGAATTTGTTCCTCCACCCAAATGAAATTCTTGAATACCTAACTTATGCATTTCACATGCAGCTTTCCAAAAAAGAAAATTATTAGCACCTAAATTCAAATAATTACCGTCACTACCTCCAAGATGATAGTGCCCATATTGCTCAGAATACAAAAAAATAGCGGCACTAATTAATTTTTCTTCTTTTCTTACAGTTCCCAAAAATGAAGATCCCTTAAAATTATTTTTTAACTTAGAAAAATATTTTTTATCAAAAAAATAAAATAAATCAGCAGACACTCGTCTCATTGTTGATAAATAAAGCTCTATAAATTCTTCGTACGAAGAAAAGTCATATTCAGTTTTATATTCTAAGAAGTTCTTTTCTGCTTTTCTTATCCGACTACGACAATTCGAATGAAGTTGATTATTCCATATATTATCTTCGCTTTCTGATGTATCAATCGCTATTGTTGGTCTATCATAAAAAACCTGAATATAGTCTTCACTATTGCTTATATTTGATTCACTAACAAAACGCTCATTACTAAACAAAGGATGAAATCTCGTAAACCCACATAAGTATTTATGAGCCTTTAAATAACAATGAATACAATCAAAAGCACTTTTGTTCCATTCCACATCTTCAGTATTAGAAACGGGACCACCATATCCATATGCAGTTTCAAAATCAAAGTAATTGCCTACTTCTCCCCTTAAATACGGGAAAAGCAGGATTTTATCTCCTTCACGACAGAATAAACACAACGCCTTTGCATTATGAGATTCATATAGATTTAAATATTTTTTTGTAAAATATATATCTTGATATTTCTTAGGAAATGAAGAAAGGATAAGATCCCAATCATCTAAAAACTCACAATGGATTTTTGATTCCATTTAATATTTTCTCCATATCGCCATTGTTATATTTCAATTCAAAAAGAATAGAAAAAACAGAGTCTATAGAATAAATTATAGAATTAAAACTATATGATAAGTACTTAAACAATTACGTGATAGTAAGCTTAGAACTTCTTATAAAAGATGACAATCATGAGCATATAATGAGTATATAACTATATAATCACAGTCATTTTTTGCAGTAAATTATTACCAGATGAATGGTATAAAATGAAGACTACATCTAACCAACGATTTTTAATCAAAAAATAGTACAGAAAAAATCTTAATTACAATAGTTCCTTTTCTAGTATTCCAAGAATTCTTTCCGCCGTATGGCCATCTCCCCAATAAAAGTCGGGTAAAAATGATTCAGAGCCGGTAGCTTTTTCTATTGCTTTTTTTAGAGAATATATATCGGATGAAGATTGTATAACATTACAACACAAGTGTCTTCCTTTTTGTCTATTACCAATATTCACAACAGGAATACCTAAGAAAGGAGCCTCTATAATACCGCTACTTGAGTTTCCCGCAACAAAACAAACATGCTTCATAAAACTCAAATATCTTCTGTTTCCTAACGATGGAAAAACACGAATTTGCTCATGATTAGACTTCGCCAAATCCATTAAATAATCATTAATTATCTTCCCTCCATAGTCAGCATTTGAATACGTTGCAACAATTTGAATATCTTTGTTACACTGTAATAGAGATAAGCAGTTCTTAACTGCATTCAAATTGTAATCAAGTTTTTCTTTTGTTTCTGCATGATACGTAAACAATACCCATTTTTTTTCGATATCTAACGTCAAAGTATCGGCCAACTCATTTCTACTCATTAGAGGCTCTCTAAAAAAAGAGTCCAATCCAGGTTCACCTACGACCCATACTTTATTTGAGGATCCTTTCATGCGAATAATATTATCAGCGCTTTTTTTGGTGCTTGGAAAATGAAACTCTGAAAGCATAGTTACAGCATTTCTTATTCCATCATCAATTGCACCTTCTGTTACATCGCCACCTGAAAGATGAATAATAGGAATACACATTACAAAAGCACAGTTTACAATAGGAAGAAGCTCATAGCGATCACCTAGAACCACAACATAATCAGGGGATAATCTTGCGAAAGCATGAGAAAACATCTGTCCCATACGCCCCATAGAATCGGCAATTGACTCGGTTGAACTTGTGTCAAGATTTGCATCAACTACTTCATTAATATGGAATCCGTCTGACCTAATTGAATCAATTGTATGACCTTGCTCATATAATAAATGAGCCCCTGTAACAATCAACTGAAGTTGAAACTTATCAGATATTTCAACCTCTTTCATTAGCCATTTAAGAAGACCATATTCAGCTCGGGTTGCTGTTATAAAACAGATTTTATTCATTTATTATCCGATAAATAAATATCTTTAGTTTCTAATGTTATCTCGTACTTTTTTATAACTTTCTTCATTTTCATATAAATATTTGCCAACAACTTCCATCATAATAAAATCATCCTCACTATCTATATCTAGAACAGCAGTATCTCTCATAATGTAAGGAATTGTTTTTACATATTTCATGTCATCCCCATTTTCAATAAAATACCTTGAATTCAGAACGTAAATGGAAGCATTTTCATCATAGACAACTGGAGCTTGTTGTCTGGCAACGAAAGAGCAATCAATAACCGTTTTTACAAATCGACCGTCTTCCTGCATCATGTTAAAATACGGATTTCTTCTTGAATAACACATAGACTCAACTAAATCAGCATCCATCCTTGACTGTTTAAGATGAAAAGCATTGAAAACATCATCAGCCTGTCTTAATGGACTTGTTATATCGAGGTCAATCATATAGTCATAAAAAATACCATTAACTTTCTGCATTGTATCAACACAGTTTTTCCAAACTGCAGGTTTTGGGACTAGGTCACCTGATAGTTCTGGTAATCTTTTTATAATCTTAACTTCTGGATATTTTCTTATAACAATCTCTGACAATTCCTCACTATCTGTATTCAAACATATATCAACTTTGTTATCAGAAGGTAAGCTTTCTTTAAATATCATGGCAGCAGATAACGTATAATATATTAGAGGAAATCCTAAAAAAATTTTTAGGTTTTTATTTTTTAATCCTTTACTTCCTGCTCTTCCACAAATTGTAATCAAGATATTGCAAGACAAAATTAATAATCTCCCTTAATAGCTATATCTAAAGTTTTAAGCGCCAAGCTAGGAGGATTCAGTGATTGTTCTTTACCATTTATAAAATTATAAAAATGATGCATCTCATTTATAAATTCTTCATTTGATTTAACATGACAATCAATTGTTGATCCATCCGGAACATATAGAATCTCCTTTAAAAAATCAGCAACATATGAACCTTCTTTTGTAAAAAGTTCACAGGTTCTAACACTTCTTCTACCAAAGTAATCCAAATGAATTTCACATAGCATAGATTTGTATTTCAGTATGTAAACACTTAGATCGTTACTTGTAATATCCAAATCTGAAAATTTTCCTGAAGCGGCAAACACTGACTCAGGAGGTCCAAACAAGTCATATACATAATCGATTTCATGAATAAGATCTAATCCAACTCCACCGCCCATGTCTTTTTTAGCTGAATACACTGTTCGATAATCAACATTCTTTCTCCACTCTGGAAGATAACTTGAACACATAACTCTAGCGGAAAAAACTTTATTTTTTTGGACTATATTTTTTATTTTCTTGTAAAGAGAGGTGTGACGCATAGGAGCTGCAACATATGAATTAAAATCATTAATTCCCAAGGATGAAATATCATATGTTGTTTTTTCAAAAATAGGTTTTTCAATAAAATAGAATTTAGTTCTATTAACTAAACTTGATAATACTTCATAATGTAAATTAGTAGGATTGGTAATAAACGTTATGTCATAGTCTGAATCGACCAATTCTGTTATCTGTTTCGAAACATACTTGTTCAATTCACCAAGATCACCAACTTTTCTTCTCAAAACCTGAATTTCAGGGATTATTCCATGATATTCACATTCATTAAAGAAATCTCTAATATGCCTTTTTCCAATAGAACCTGCACCAATAAACAATACCTTCATCAAATATCACTCTCTATTGAATCAATCAAATCCAAGGTATATCTATCATCATTCAACGAGTATAAAGGAATCTTATTTTCAAAGATCCAATCAAGAAAAGCTTTTATCTCTTCTCTATATTGGTCCTCATTTATAATATTTGCATAACCGTCAACGTGTTCAATTGAATCGTAAGATTTCAATACCTCCATATGTTCGGAATCATTGTTAAAAGATAGTAACGTTTCTGGGGTTCCATCCCATCTAATGTAGATTTTCTCTCCCATTACTTCAAGATAATTAACTGCATTACTTGCAATAACATCACACACAAATACACCAGAATTACCGTTTTCATGCTCCATAGAAATAATAAACATATCGTTAAAATCAATATCTAACGATGAATTCTTTTTCTTTATTACAGAAAAATCTTTAACTTTACCAAACAACTTAATAATCCATGGGAGTTGAATTGCTAGTATTTCCCTGCAACCATTTGTCTCTTTCTTTCCAATAAAAAAATCCTTATAACTCTCCCAAGGATGCCAGTTAGGCAGATATTGTCCAACATGGTAAATATAAGTTAGCTTATTTCTGTTTTTTAATTCCCTTCCTATAGATATTATCTGTTTGTCATAAAGCATTGAGCTAGACATAAAAACTTTAACTTTTTCTTCCTTGGACTTTTCAATAATTTCATCATATTTTTCAGAAACAAGATTTAATTCAGTAAAGACATGAATATGACTCTCAATAAGTTGAAGAATGATCTCTGCATGATGACCAGGAGAAGTACAAACAAAAGCAAGATCAGGGTGAAACGAAATAGCATTCGAAAGGCTATTGAAAACTATATATCCTTCCTTCTCTAGTTGAGCTAATCTGACAGTATTATTATCAACACAAATAAATTCACTTTCAGGAACTAACTGACTTAATAAACGAATTCTACGTTTTCCCATTGAACCTAAACCAACTATAAGAATTCTCACTAAAACAGCCTCTGCCCCAATAACTATTTGTTTTACAATATAAAATTAAATAAAAATCAAAATGTTATAACTATAATTAACAAATTATAAGAATATAAAATAAATGATTATTTTTTTTGCATATTCAAAATAAGTTACTCAACAAATATCACTCACCTGATAAACGATTTCTCATTTTTTCAAGCTCAGGAAACTGCCCCATATCCATCCAATCATTTCCTCTGACAGGATAAACGGCAGTTTTTCTTCCTTTTGAACGTTCAAATTCAATTATGTCAGGGAAGCCAATTGAAACATTATTCTGAATATCATCTAGAACCTCTGGTTCAACAACATATATACCCGTATTTGTTAAATAGGAAATCAAAGGTTTTTCCTTCATTTCCTGAATAACCCCGTCTTTGCCAATTTCAACAACACCATAAGGAATATTGAAATTCTTATAAGCACAAACCATTGTAATAACATTATGATTTTCTTTATGGAATTTTAATATTTCAGCATAATTTGAATCTAGAAGAACGTCACAGTTGGCAAAGAAGAAAGTCTCATGAATTTCTTTTTTTAGTAAACTTAGGCCGCCCCCAGTCCCAAGAGGCTCATTTTCATCGTACCAACGTATGTTATATTGAGTCTCATTTTCCCTAAAATAAGTCTTTATTAACTCCTTTTTATAATTAACAATGACATGAAAATCATCACACCCGTTGTATAAATAGGACTTCATAATCAACTCTAAAATAGGTAGATCTCCTACAGGAATCAGAGGCTTTGGTAAAACCTTTGTTAAAGGATATAATCTAGATCCTTTTCCTCCCGCATTTATGACAACAGGAATCTTGAGCGACTCTCTAAATAATTTATGCTCTTTAGGTGCTCCTGTATATAAGTCAACGATTTTTCCTTTTTTATCAACAATCGGAATCACAACATAATCTCTTTTATGAAAGATTTTTTTTGCTTCCTTTTGAGATAAGGCACTTTTAGGTGTTTTATTAGCCGCATCAATTGCCCTACAGTTCATTACTCCACCAGACAAAAGATATCGTCTGACATCTCCATCTGTAAGAGAGGCAATTAGAGAGCCCTTTTCATCTGAAATAAAAACTATTCCATGTGTATTTTTGTCAATCAACTGCATTGCTTCTGAAAGAGAAGCTTTTTCATTTGCAATAAAATCTTCCAATGATAGAATGCTATTCATCTGCTAAATCCCCTAACAGTTTTTCAACTGACAAAGCAACATACTCAATCTCTTCGAGAGTAATTTGTGTTGAGCAAGGAATATTTATAATTCTAGTAGCATAATAAGGAGCCTTTTCCAATAAATAAGTTTTCTCATTCTGATAAGGTTTCTGTTCATTTATGAGCCCCCATATAGCCCGGGTTTCTATATTGGATGCTTTTAGCCGCTTTATTATCTCGCTTATAGGAGTGGTTATTTTGTTTCTGTTAATCAGCAAAGAATAAAACCATTTATTCGGACAAGTACCTGTTCTAAACGGCATGAGTCTGCAGTACCCTGAATCAGAAAACAAGCTCGCATATTTATCATAATTAAACTGTTTTCTTCTGATAAACTCTGGCAAAGACTCAAGCTGAGCGACACCTAATGCTGCCTGAAGATTTGTCATACGATAATTGTAACCAACCTCATCATGAGTATAGTTAACAGGATCCGTTTTTGCCTGTGTTGATAAAAAACGCATATGAGAAACATTTGAAGACGATACTGATGTTACAGCACCGCCCCCTCCAGTTGTTATAATCTTGTTGCCATTAAAGCTGAAGGCTCCAAAATCGCCTATTGTTCCTGCAAATCTACCTTTGTATTTACCTTCGGTATAAAAAGTTCCCAAAGCTTCAGTTGCATCTTCAATAACTTTTAAGTTGAATTGAGTGGCAGTATCCATGATTGATTCCATATCTGCCATGTTTCCAAAGACATGGACCACGATGATAGCTTTTACAGTTGACTGACGAAACCTTAATACCTTACCGTCCCATTCACACTCATCTTCGCAAAATCTTTTTAGTTTAATTGGATCAAGACAAAAACTATCATCACAATCAATAAATACAGGCGTAGCATGCTGATATTTAACAGGATTAACAGCTGCTATAAATGTTAAAGGGGGAACAAGAACGATGTCGCCAGGATTTACCCCAGACTCAATTAAGCTTAGGTGAATTGCTGAGGTTCCGCTTTGACAAACAGCAACATCTTCAACTTTCAAATATGCAGCCAAATTCTTTTCAAGTTTAGAAACATAAGAGCCACCAGTTGATACCCATCCCTTATCAACAGCATCATCAACATACTTTTTTTCATTTCCTTCAAAATTAGGAACTGACAAGGGAATAAAGCTATTCAAAATAAAATCTCCAAAATATTTCAGACATGGAAGTACCTGGATAACTAAAGACCTAAACCTGACATATATTTACATTTTACTGTCTAATGATTTTCCTGTCTCTAAGTGATTGAAATTAGGTAAATATTCCTTGAGAAGAAGCACAATTTCCTCTTTAGAAGTATCAGTTTTACTAAAGGCATTGTTAAGTTTAGAAAGCAGATTATCAAGCGAATGTTTATCAGGAAGAGCTTTGTTAATAATTACACCGAGAGATGAAAATCTTGTTAAGTCGGTCTGTTCAGAATTCGCGACAAATTCTTCAAAGGATTTTTCTCCAGAAGTATCTGATTTTGAAAAATGCACAGGATATAGTTTAGAGCCATGCTTTAGATCCTCAGACTTATTTATAGCATCTTCATCTGAATCACAGAAATAAACTTCAAAACCAAAAATTTTAAGAAGATCCTCCGCAATCCTATCAAAAGATATCATCTGTTCTTCTGAAAGCTTAGGATAAAAGATTTCTCTATTGCCCCCAAGAATGCATGACAAAACGCAGATTTCACCAGACTCAATAGGAGAAACAAAGTAACGCTTTACATCTGACGGCGCTGATAAAGGTTGCAAATTTTGAATACGAGATAAGAAACCAGCGGGTAAAGAGCCATTTGAAAAAGCTACATTAGCAAAGCGGGCCGTTTTAACAGGAAACTTGTCTGAATATAAAAAAATCAGATCTTCCATTACTCGTTTTGAGGCACCCATAATATTTACAGGATTAGCAGCTTTATCAGTGGAAACACAAAAATAAGACTCTGGAGGAAATATTGATAAGGTATCCAACAGTTTTTTTGCATGCAAAATATTATTCTGTATCAATGCTTCAACAGAGAAAATATCCTTTTCAGAACGAACATGCTTATGCGCGGAAAAATTTGCAACAATATCAAAGCCTTTGTGAAATAGAAACATTTTCTTAAAAACATTGGAATAAAAATCCATTGGATAAGTTCTATAAGACATTGGAATATACATTCCTTTTGTCGATCTTAAATCTCTAGTTAGTTCTGCCAAAGCATTTTCGTTGGTATCAACAACAACTAATTCCGAGGGCTTATGCTTTAAAATTACTTTAATGAAGGAAGAACCTATTGATCCGGCACCACCGATAACAAGAATACTTTTTCCATAGACTTTCTGAGAAATCTTATCTGAATTATCATCTATATCCCGAAGAAACATTGAAGAATTTCTATGCGTAACGTATGTTGCAATGAATTTATTTAAATCAAACATATTTAATCTCATCAAATCTACCCGGTTACATTATTTATAATAGTTAATGAAAAACTGAAAGATAAAGGAGTTACACACATTTATTGTAAAAAAAATCTGAAAAGAATAAAAAGCAGATGCAGGAAGAGAAGAACAGATCATTATATTTTAGAATAAAGATGTAGAAAACAATTCACAGCTATCTTACCTGATTGTTTGCTATGATATTAGATTCATTACGAAAATAGATAATAGAAAAACAATAAAAAAAAATTAGTTGTATCTTTTTATAAATTGCTTAATAGGATCATCGTACTTTTCCTTAATTAAGTTTACTTCATTTGGAAAATCTGGAGCACTAACGTGTGGCATATCTTTTCCTACCTTTCCATCTGGATAATATTTTCTGTGTTCCCCCATTATGTAGTCGGGAAGCTTTGCAAAAACCAAAGGAGACTCCTGCAAATAATCATCTATAATGTCCATAAGATAATTTGCATTTTTTTGTCTTTCATCAGGATCTTTCGTAGCAAATAAAGCTCCTGTCAGAATAGTCAGCATACTGGAAATTGAGCTTTCGGTTACTCCTGCGTAGAACGGAGACAAATCTTTTGCAATATTATTTAAATAGTTCCAGACAATTTGAATTAAATCAATCCATCCTTTCAAATCAGCAGGACGAGTCTTTATTATTTCTCGAATATTTGAACATATGCGCTCATATATTTGGGGATATATAACTTTTTTCACTTGTTCTTCAGAAATATCAAAGCATTTCGTCTTTTCGCTTGCAAGATATTTTTTAAATTCTGTTTTATCAATATTTTTCAGCAGATTAAATCTAGAAACCAATTCTTCTGAATGAGTAGGAACCGCCCCCTTAATCAATACGCCATCAGAACAATTAAAACATTCTCCTCCATTGTTCATCAGCAAATTTTCTATTGATATTTCTATACCTGATACAGATTGTATAAATAAATTATTGGTAACACACACTCCTCCAAAATTTGCCTCTACACATTGATTTGTGGAATAGAATTCAGTCTCATCTGAATATCCTCTTTTCTTATATAAAGTAGTATAAAGAGAGTGAATTGATTGATCTACGCTTTTTTTTCCATTGTCCAGACCAAATAAAAAGATTTTTTTAAAGCCTAAACGTATCGCTCCTGATACCCCCATATTTCCAACAAGTGGATTCATATTTGAAACAGTATCAATGTTCTTTAAATTCAAGTTTGACGCTAAATGCCTAAAAAAATTCTCATCCTGTTTACCCAAAATAGCAGTATGCTTAAAAAGCTCAACCACAGAAGGATGCACAACGCCAGAACATAATAAAAAAATATCATCAAAATAACTTTTATCGGGAATAATATTTAAGGTTTGGATAATATCTGGAGTTCTCTCAGTATTGGCGTAAAAATCAGCTTTTATTCCAGAATGGTAAAGGGCATCAATAGCAGTACCACAAGCTATTATTAGAGCTTTATCCTGATATTTGCGAATAAAAGGCAAATCACGATCTAGGGAGGGACCAGAACCAATTATAAAAACAGGAAGATATTGATATTCATCCTTCATTTCAACATTAAGAACAAAGTTTTTTTTATGACACAGTGAATAACAGGAATGAGCAATACCAAAAACAACGTCATCAAAAAAACCTAAAGCTGAAGGAACATGCTTGTAGCGAAGCACAATTTCTTTGTGTATTTTTAGATTTGATTCATCTTCATAATGATAATAGATAAAGTTTGCGCCAATGTTGTATAGTCCACTCAGTAAAAAAGCGCTGTAAACACCAAGACCAACCCTATTAAAATCATCATCTAATATAAAATATATATGTTTTTTTTCTGCTTCAAAATGTGATAAAAATTTTGCCCAATCAAAAGTATGCAGTGATGCAAAAAAAACATCCTTATTTGGCTCAATGATTACAAGATTTGCAATATCAATCCTTCTACACATCTCCTCGAGCTGATATCCTAACCCCACGCCAACCATTACAAAAAAAGGGACAATCATGCAGTCTGAAATTTTACATCTTTCTTTCGAGGTTCCGTTATAGTACTTTATCATGCTATTTAAGTACTTATAGTGGAACTGCCCATAAGGATCAGCTTCATCATTTACATTTATAGAGTTAAACTTAACATTTAACATGGCATCGATCTGATACTTACAAAAATCCCTTGGATCAGTCACATCTACTTTTTCTGCATTATTGCTGAGATTAGCTAATAATGAGCTGGAACTAAATTCCAAAAACTGAATTGGTGAATGCTTTTCATAAAAAGATAAATTCTCATCTGAAAAACACATGTTTGGGGTTCCTTTTTCAGAACAAAAGAAATCCATAGATTGCTTTGGAATGTAAGATTCAAACTCAGAAGCTATTTTTGGAAAATATTTTTTAAAGGACTCAAGATTAGCTCTAAATCGAGTAATTAAAAAATCGGACAGTTGTTCAGAATTTGTAAGGTCACAGTTTTTTTCAATAAAATCGGTCATAGTTGTATGCTTATAAAATACGGTTAATTTCTTTCTGAAGTGAATGGTTTTCTTTAATCTTCATGCCCAAAGCATCCACAGCTTTTTTTAGCAAGATAATTTCAGATTAGATAATTCCTGAAGATAAACCACAAATAAAGACAACTGTTTTGTCAGAAAATATCACCATTACAAGCTGTAATATAAATTCAGCTTTAACGTTGATAAAGGAAAAGATATAGAGTCTGTGTATAATCTCTCAAATCAGACCCAATTCTTATTCATATCTTTTTTTAAATGTCTTTTGAGGATCGTCATACTTTTCCTTAATTAAGTTTACTTCACTTGGAAAATCAGGGGCACTGACGTGTGGCATATCTTTTCCTACCTTTCCATCTGGATAATATTTTCTGTGTTCTCCCATTATGTAGTCAGGAAGCTTTTCAAAAACTAGCGGAGATTCCTGCAAATAATCATCTATAATATCCATAAGATAATTTGCATTTTTTTGTCTTTCATCAGGATCATTCGTAGCAAATAAAGCACCTGTCAGAACAGTAAGCATACTGGAAATCGAGCTTTCAGTTACTCCCGCATAGAACGGAGACAGATCTTTTGCAATATTATTTAAGAAATTCCAGACAGTTTGAATTAAATCAATCCACCCTTTTAAGTCAGAAGGTCTATTCTTTATTATTTCACGGATATTAGAACATATGCGCTCATATATTTGAGGATATATAACTTTTTTCAATTGTTCTTCAGAAATATCAAAGCATTGAGTCTTTTCACTTGCAAGATATTTTTTAAATTCAGTTTTATCAATATCTTCAAGCAAATTAAATTTAGAAATCAACTCTTCTGAATGTACTGGAACAGCCCCTTTAATTAAGGCTCCATCAGAACAATTAAAACATTCACCACCTTTGGTCTTCAGAAAGTTTTTTACTGAGATTTCTATCATTGAAACTGATTGTATAAATAAATCATTAGTCTCACATACCCCACCAAAATTTGCATCTACATATTTATTGGTTATAAATTGGTCTCCATCAGTAGGACAACCTAACTCATTGTATAGAGTTGTATAAAGAGAATGAATTGATTGCTCTGAGCTTTTTTTTCCATTATCCAGACCAAATAAAAAGATCTTTTTAAAGCCTAAGCGTATCGCTCCAGATACCCCCATATTTCCAACAAGTGGATTCATATTTGAAACAGTATCAATGTTTTTTAGATTTAGGTTTGCAGCTAGACACTCAAAAAAAGCTTCATCCTTTTTACCAAAAATGGCGGTATGCTGGAAGAGATTAACCACGGCAGGATGAGTAACTCCAGAACATAATAAAAAAATATCATCAAAATAACTTTTATCAGGAATAATACTTAAAGTTTGGAAAATCTCCGGAGTTCTTTCAGTATTGGCGTAAAAATCAGCTTTTATTCCAGAATGATAAAGGGCATCAATGGCAGTTCCGCAAGCTATTATTAGAGCTTTATCCTGATATTTGCGAATAAAAGGCAAATCACGATCTAGGGAGGGACCAGAACCAATTATAAAAACAGGAAGACGCTGATAATTCTCTTTCATTTCAACGTTAAGAACAAAGCTTTTTTTATGACACAGCGAATAACAGGAATGAGCAATACCAAACACTTTATCATCAAAAAATCCTAAAGCAGAAGCAACATGTTTGTAGTTAATCACAAGCTCTTTATGAATTTTCAGATTAGATTCATCTTCATAATGGTAATAGATAAAGTTTGCTCCTATGTTGTATAGTCCACTCAGTAAAAAAGCGCTGTAGACACCGAGACCAACCTTGTTGAGATCATCATCTAATATAAAATATATATGTTGTTTTTCTGAATCAAAATGTGATAAAAATTTTGCCCAATCAAAAGTATGCAGAGATGCAAAAAAAACATCCTTATTTGGTTCAATGATTACAAGATTTGCAATATCAATCCTTCTATACATCTCCTCGAGCTGATATCCCAACCCCACGCCAACCATCACAAAAAAAGGGACAATCAGGCAATCCGAAATTTTACATCTTTCTTTTGTAGTTCCGTTGTAGTACTTTATCATGCTGTTTAAGTACTTATAGTGTAACTGTCCATAAGGATCTGGCTTATCATTTGTATTAATAAGATTAAACTTCGCCCTTAACATAGCATCAACCTGATACTTGCAAAATTCCTTCGGATCGGTCACATCTAATTTTTCTTCATTATTGCTGAGATTTGTCAGTAACGAATTGGAACTAAATTCTAAGAACTGAATTGGAGAATGCTTTTCATAAAAAGATAAATTATCATCTGAAAAGCACATGTTTGGAGTTCCATTTTCTGAACAAAAGAAATCCATAGATTGCTTTGGAATATAACATTCAAACTCAGAAGCTATTTTAGGAAAATATTTTTTAAAAGCCTTAAGATTAGACCTAAATCGATTAATTAAAAAATCGGACAGCTGTTCAGAATTTGTAAGATCACAGTTTTTTTCAATAAAATTGCTCATGGTAGTATGCCTATAAAATACTGT
>AUXO015358371.1_pt1 | contig 16929 bp, 29 predicted proteins | sample 768731 | NCBI WGS metagenome assembly AUXO01 (sample SAMN02715735, study PRJNA202380) | gut metagenome | biome: sheep rumen | host: Ovis aries | place: New Zealand: Palmerston North
GGTTTTGGTCGTCTGTAGTATTTACCGTTACGACCGCTTCTTTTTTGGGAGTAGTATTGGTATTTCTCCTACTTCCCTTAAAAAAGTTCTCTAATCTTTCTGTAGCCTCATCTTCTGAGATATTAAGGCTATAGTAACATAATTTTTTACGGTTTTTCAGGTTAACTATCCTCATTTTTAAACCTGATTCACCATCTTTCATTAAGGCCTGTTTTACTCTTACCATAAATCCAGGTATGGGATCTCCATGTCTCCCTTCAAAGATTTTACTTAAACCAGACCTTATTTCGTCTTTTGTTTTTTCTCCGCCACTTAAAAAGATAACGAAGTCTAATAATTCTGAGGTGGTATAATCCTTACCTCTCGTTGATTTTTGTTTTTCCATGATATTAAAAAATTTAAAAGTTTAAAAAATCAGGCTTGTTAAAATTTGCCATGATGAATAGGGAGATTGGTATTAACTCCCCATCCGAATGTGTACTCTTAAAGAATCTCGTTAACTTTTTCTTTATACGCTTTCTTTATCTCAGATTTTACTGATTTCATAGTTCTCGAGTATGTTTCACCCAATATCGCTATGTCATCTTCTTGATATTTATCTGGATATGTGAAAAAGTCAATGAGGCACTTCACAGAGGTAATCACATCTCTTCTTTCTTTTCTTGCCTTTGACTCAGACTCAGAGGATAGATAAATTCCACCCTCATAAGAATGTCTAAATCTTTTATCGGCTTTGATGAAATCCAAGGCATCTGTCCCATGTAATGTAACCCCACATTCATGCTTAACTGCATCGAATAGATAAATGGGTTCCAAAGGCTTGCCCGTTCTGAGAAGCAGATCCTCAATAACATTAAGGATAATAGCTTTCTCTCTTTCATCTGTGATTCCTTTAATTTCTTCATTGTTTTCCATGATAATATATAAATTAAGTTTTTTATCACTTAAAGCTTTCAGATACTTTTCGGCCAAGATGATACCAGGCCCTCTCAATTTCTCTTCCAGCTTTTTTTAATGCTTCATTGAGGGATTTATTTTCCCCCCTAAGTTTTGAATTTTGTGCCAAGAGAAACATAGTTGTCCCGGCAAAAGTAATTCCTATTATTGTATTAATTGTTCTAAAGTTCCTTTTCTTTTCTTCCATTTTATAAATTTCTTTGTGATGAATATCTGAAAGAAAAACATCCTCTGCAGAAAACTTTAGTTCGCATTAAACGTATCTGTTTCGAGTCTAATTTAACTCTCATCAGGATAAAGAATTCAGATATAATATTCTACTTTATCTACAGACATGTTTAAATGGGGATACTATTTTGTGTAGTACCCCCAATTACTACTTCTGTTGCTCATTCTTCTGTTTTTCTTCTAGCTCTTTGCTATAATAACCGAATAAGCACCCCACGGTATATTGTAGGGTTTGAAACAGCAAGCTAAGAAGAGAGTTCTTCATTTTTCCTCCTTCTTTTCTTGTTTTCTTTTTTCTCTTTGCTTACAAATTTGGTCCCAGATAGCATTTCCTGCCACCTGACCCAACATGCTTGCTACAAAAGTGATAGCCACTTTACCGGCCTCTTTCAAGATTTTACCGGCTACTTCGCCACACTTTACTTCGAAATTTTGGCTGTACATCATAATTTTGTTCTCCTATTTTTCAAGTTCTACAAATACTTCATACAGTTCTTTAGCAATCTCATCCGATCGCTTATTATCACGAGCCTCACATGCATCGTGAAATTCTTTTTGGAGTCTACGTTTTTTATCCTCCAATTCTTTTCTGCTAACTTTTGGTTGCAGGATACTTTTAATCAATTCTTCCATGATTTATTATAATTGTTTTTGTTGTTAATATCCCATAATAATTCTAAAATAGTTTTAATTAAAAGGGGGTATTGAGGTAACCCCCTAAAACCTCACACTCTACAAAAGACTCCTAAATCAATTTTGATATATACAGTCTTCAAAGAACTCTCGAATCGATTTCTCTAAGCGTGGTATACTCAGAGTCACCTTCATGATTCGCGACTATATATTCATTTTTGTTTTGTGCTTTTTGAGAGATTAAAAAGTCTCGCTTTCTTGTTAATAGTGTGATGCCTGGGGCTTGGTTTCTCCCCAGGGGTTTGTTAATATTAAACTAACTTGTTTTGTTATTGGTTCGAATATATTTGCTACTGGTTTCTCTCCACTAGACTTTTGATATATAACAGATTTCAAGTAAGAACATTCTTCATATCCTCCTTTTAAATCAGAACTGGACTCTGTATCCCCAGTTACTATATATCCACACCCCATACTAAGATTACTTAAGAAATACAGTTCCTTAAGATCTTTTCTGGTTCACCAAGTATACCTGGTTACGTGCTTTGTATATCTCTATTGATAACCCTAGGGATTATCTCAACATACAAGGTTAGAGTTTTTTCAACCCTAACTTAGTTTTCAATTTATTTTTATTCTATTGTTATGCGCGTTCCCAAGTTAATTAATAGGTACTAGCGCTATGTCAAACCATTTTTAATTTATTCCGCTTTCGGCCTAAACTTAGTATCGGTTATGATTTCCCGTGAGACTAACAACAATCTCATAATATACTAAGCCATACACATTTTATACTCGCCAAAACGAGTCTAGGTTTAGCTACTCCTAGATTTCATTATACAAGCTCCCTGTATGCACCTTTAGTATGCTTTGTATAACTAAGTATCTTCTTTGTGATACGCTAAATAAAATAAGTAGATCATAATTATCTTATTTCAGATAATATGTTCTACTTCAGGTAGTTTATTTAAAGTACATTTTCCTTTAAATCTTACTACATATATAAGGATTTTGACCCCTTTTCAGACGGTCAATTTTCTCCCCTAAAAAACCGACCAGCATAAGCAAGACTATTAGTTTTTAGGTACTTCTCTGCTTCTTCCAGGGTATTTACTGTTTCCCAGCCACAATCACATGCCACATAATAGGATGGACCAAGGAGAAAGCAAATATCATCATTACAGTAACCAGGAGTGAACTCAGAAAACTCATACTTGAATGGTCCCTTTGTTACAGCTTTTTTTGGAGATTGTTTTTTCCTAGTCTCCTCATAACTGGCTACATCACTTTCTTCTCCATAAACATTCCAACCCCAGCATGAATAATTACAAAGATCCCATACTACTTCAGGATCCTCTAGCTTTTCAATGTCAGAGGTAACAGTGCCTATTTTTCTAAGACAAACAGATTCTTTGTTATTAAGATCTGGCACCTGTAATTGATAAACCTCTATTTCCGTCATCATCATAAGTTCGTTTTTATTTCCCATGTTAGTTTTGTTGTTTTATTTGTTTCAGATGTCCCATAACTATAATATTCCTTTTCCTCTCGTATCTCAAATATTTTATCTGAGGATTCAAACCCTAGAACCTCATTATTCGGGCTCAAGTGAATGTAGTGATTAATTAAATCTTTTTCTAGCTCTTTTAATGTTTTATAATAGTCATAATATATTAATATATTATTCTTAGAAGTAGCACCATATCTAAAGGATATAGCCAAAAAGTTGCTACCCCTACTTAATTCAATACTTAGGATGTCAGTAAAAGGAACATTAATTATTTCCTCGCAACCATTTATCTCTACTACATGCCTTATTATATTCATTTCATATATAAGGAAAATAAAAAGAGACTAGGTTTTCCCTAATCTCTCTCTATTTAGTTTAATCTTGTTGTTTCCACATCAATTTCTCACATTTTCCTAACTCTGGATTATAAAAGGCAGATATCCAAATATTATCTCCATATATCTTGTTCTTTGAAATCTTGTTATTCATTTCTAGTACTTGTTGCTTTAAATTAGCATCAGTCACTATATAATCCATCTCAATGTTTTCTACTTGATATTTTAGATTTTCATATTCCTCTAGTTGAACTTTTCTCCTATATATGTTATCAATGGCTGCAATTCCAACTATAATACCAATTATTAGTAGAAGACCACCAAATATTTTCATACCATCGCCGCTATAAGTTTTCTTATAAAGGATTATTCCACAAATAAGAAGAACTAATCCAACAACTAAAATTAATAAGATCAATAACATTTCATATATAAGGATTTGGATTTTTTTTTCTTAATAAAGTTCCATATCTTTAAGAATTTTATCAACCTTTTCCCAGTCAACATAAGGTAATTCACTTTTTTCCTCTATCTTCGTGGGACATCCAATATTCTGATCATCAATATAGTAGTGCGCAAAAACCTTTCTACTATCAGACCAGTTTTGAGAGGGGTTTAAATTAATTCCATACAAAGGGATATCATTTTTCTTAAACCAGGCCAGTGCATCTCTTAGTACTGTACCACAATCTCTCATAGTTAGAAGAATGAGTTTATGACCTGAATTAACAAGCTTTTTAAGAATAGGTGCAGCTCCAATGTCCTCACCTACATATGGATACCTATTTTTAACACAGGTACCATCAAAATCTACCGCAATAATTTTTGATTCTTTCATATATTAATTATTTTATAGTTAATCTCCCACAAGTATAAGGGAGATAGAGCAAGAAAAAGGAGAAAGATTCATTTAATCAATCTTCTCCATAAATAAAATATCACCATTAGTAGAACAATTATCAAGTCAGTTAGCAACACGATTTTAAAAGCATGAGCAAGCATAAATAGTATTCGAAAAAGAGTAGTCGTAATTAATAAACTCGTTCCCAGGAGACCAAACTTATCTATATAAAATCTAACTACTTTATAAACAGGGTCGTCTCTTTTAGATCTCATCATTTATTGCTTTTTCTAGGTATGGATTTAAACGTAACTCGTTAGAATCAATAAAATAACCAAGTAGTTCATGCTTATTAGGGAACTCATCTTTATATTTTTCAACCTCTCTCTTTGCCTCATCTTTTTGTAATTCTTCAATGAGGGCGTTTCCTATCATTACTGCGGTTTTTGCTAGGACTTTTGGATCAATTTCTAGAAGTTGTGTAATTTTTGATCCTTCCTGTAATCCCTGTAATGCTGATATTGCTGCTTGACATCTAAGTTGATTCCAATTATTTATCATCGTTATCCTCCTTTTTTATAATTACAAACATATCATAAAACTTTCTTACCTCTTCCACTATTGACTTATATTCAACACCCTCAGATAGTCTAAATTGTACTAATCTGAGTAACCAGTTCGTAAGTTCTATCATATTATCTGCTGGTTCAATATTAGGGTGAGAGACCAGAAACTTATTACCTGAAAGCTCTATTGTTTTTATTAAGTCAGGGATAGCATTTTCAAGTAAATACCAAGAATAATAAACTTCTACCAGGTTTCTTTTACCAGACTCATTCGATGTTGAGTATATAAAAATAATTAAATCTTTATCATAATACCCGTCTCTAATCAATTCTTGCATCTTAACTCCTTCATCGATTCTTTCTAGCGGGTTTATTTTTGATAAAATCTCCTGATTCGTATATAAAGTCATCCTGGGTTTTTCCCTCAAAATTATCTTTGAAACTATCATACAAATATAAGGAAATAAAAGCTGGGATTTCTTATTTCTATTTCCCAGCTTATATTTATTATTTCTTTTTCTTCGATTTTGCCTCAAGTTCTTTTGAATCCTCTTCTTCAGATTTTTTAATATCTTCTCTCAATACCTTTTCATACCAGGTCCAATTATTTTCCTCTTTGGCAATTTCAAGTCGTTTCTTTGTTAGAGTTCCTTTTTTGTTTTCAAGGATCATACTTTCAAATTCAGGACCTAACATTTTACCTGTTTCTCCAAGTCTTAATGCTACTTTTTCTATAAGTAATCTATTTTCGCTTATAATAACTTTAACCTTATCCCTTATTTTTTCATATTCAGAGGCTATATCTGCTCTTATTATTTTATCAGATGACCCACCTGGAATACCACAACCATTATTTTCAGTATCCCAGTTTGAATAGGACAGTGGATCAAAATAACCTAACTTATAAATACCAACACTCCAACGATCCCAAGCCTTTTCTAAATCACTACCAGAACCAAGGAGTATTCGTCCCGGATCTTTGAATATAATTTCTTCAGCAGTATAACCACCAAGAGAAATCATAACATCATTTTCTAGGTCTTTCTTAGAATCAATTTCATTAAGCATTTCAGAATTTTGTGTTATAGTTATTCCACCCCTATCTGAATCAACTGAAATTATGGCACTAGGAATTTCGCCGGTAAGATAAGACATTACAACAGCATGACCGGCTTCATGAACGGAGGAACTATATCTACGTTTTCTATTCTTGGGCGCTCTTAATTTTCCAAGCTCCAGTTCTAGGTCCTTCGTTTCTTTTCCGTAATATAGGGTAACAGAATCACGCGCCCAACCAAGTTCCGGATCTTTAACCCCGACTTCAATTTCCCCAGTAAGCCCTTTTTGAATAATATCAGAAAATACCGGCGTGAAAATAGTGCCAATTGTAGTAAATAATGGTCTAACTCCTTGAACCGGACAAACACCCTCACTATAAATTAGATCTTGTAAGTCTTGTGTTATAGTTACTTTAATTCCTGTAGTCTCATAAAACTTAGAACATACTCTAGATATTTCACTGTCAATAATCTTTTCAAAATGTTCTCTTTTTAAGGATGGGTATTTTATGATGTTGTTTCCGATTCTGGCTATTTGTTCTGCTCTAAATCGATTAAGAAGTGAATTTTTGATGTCACTAATACTTACTTTACTTGTTTCCTCATAAAATATATCAGCATCTATATCCGGGCTTAAATCTTTTGACGCCGGAAAAGCCTCATCTAGATTACCAAGAACAAAGATTAAAGACTTATTACAATTTATATATCTCGGCGTCGTAAATAAAGCCCGCTGTTCCTTAAGATATTCAGAAAATTCACCGACAGTTTTAAATCCTAATATCTCATTCATAAAATCCATAACGCTCTTTCTAGGGTTAAAGATTTTGAGACGTCTTATCATGATCCTAAGTATACGTTGCTCTATTATTTTAACAGGACGGTATGGATTTTCTTCATTTTCAGACGTTAATTTATTTCTTTCTTCTTCAGGCCTATAATCATATTCCCCATCAACTAATCCAGGAATACCACGATCATAATAAAAGAAGCCAAGTACTTCTAAAATTTCTTTTACATGATTAGGATCGACCACCTCTCCGTTTACTAGAGGAACATATTGGTGGGATTTAGCATACTCTAAAAAATCCTCGGTGAAATTTAAAAAGTAGCTAAAATCATAATTATTTTCATCTAGATTAAGAATTCCACTATCCATTAAGTTCCAGATAGGCCTAAGATTAGAATTGTTAACCTCGGCGCCACTTTCATCTATAGTTCTGGCGTATTGAAATTCGTCAAAGATAAAAACGAGATCCTTAGTAATTTCATCTAGATTAGCTTCAGTATCCTCCAGACGAAAAAACTCTGAAACCTTATCACCTATAGAATGTGCACCTTCGTTATTTTCCTTTCCGCAATCAACAAACATAGTCTTCTTTTTAAGATCAAGAAGCTCAACTAATCTGCTAATTACGCTAGTCTTACCAGTTCCCGTCATTCCCCATAAAGAAATAACAACCGGCCTTTGAATTATCTCGGGTGTTACATACCAAGGAGTTACGGATAGAATAATTTTATCTATTATTTCATCTAATCCAATAAACTCCTTCTTTAATGTTTCCTTAGCTAGATTTAATTTTTCTATTTTCTCTTTCATTCGTTGAGGTTTATTAAGTTTCAAGTATAAGGTTTTTATTTTATGTTAGATGAGCATATACACTGAAGACATCATCTAAATAAATAGAATTATACAATGAGCTTATTATGAAAGTCCCATATTCTTGTCTTAATCTAGCTACTTCCATAAGATTGTCAGTTATTATATAGTTTTTATAAGTCCCAACAGTTTTCAATGGGTTTTCATATTTTCTATTTACATATTCCACAGACTTAATTGGATTAGCATAGTAAACATCAGTATCTACCCTATGACTCGTTATAAGAGCGACATGTTGAATAATTTGACCCTCATTTTTTCCATTAGTAAACCATAAAATAGCTTGCCCTAATCTAAATGGTCTTCCAAGTTTATCATAATTCCATTGGTTTTCACTTCCCCTGGGTGGACTATCATACCATTTATCTTTTATAGGCCAAGGCCATGTTTTTGCTTTAAGATCAATATACTCGAAACAGATCTGATACCTTAATCTTTCCTCCCGGCTATCAAACTCTACCTTTTTCTTTATTACCATAACTTAGACTTATCCATAATATTTTTAGGATCAAACATACCATGACCACCTGGATCTGTTACTAGAGATACAATTGACCATGGATTTGCATCTAATTCACTTAATGTATATGTTTTTCTGGATATTAGTAGGTTTCTTATGGTCCCAGGAGCATCTAACATTTCCTCATTGTCTGACCAGGGTTCTGTATATACTTTTGAAAATAAGAACATACCATTTTCTTTAGCACATACATAAGCTATTTTTATTTCCCCAGAGTTAGTTAAATATGTTATATAATCTCCCTCCTCATACATCCTACCAAATCTATCAAAACCATAAAAATACCTAACCTCATCCATTACACTGATCCCGTATTTATAGTTACATAGCTTTGAATGAATTTTCGGATAACATCTGGATCAGGGGGTTCTGAAAATATGTCCAGGTTACTAGCTAATATGAGACCAGATACCACCCTAACCAACTCTAATAAATACTCCTCATAATATTCTGTATCCTCTTCTGTATCATAAATTTCATAAGCGATAATATAACAAAGATCACTCGTCTTTATTACCTTTAAAAAATTAGGAATAGCAGAATACAGGAGATTAAAAACTTGATAAGAGCAAAAGAAAGTACTTATCGGTTCTGAGGAATCTGTATTTTCTATTACATGTATCCTCAGTTTTTCAGTGTCATAAATAATTTCTTTACATCCTAATCCATCTACTTCTTCACAGACTGTTTTCGACTTCCTTGGATCAATAAGACACAAAATTTTTTCATCACTATAATCAGTCATCCTAGGTTGTCGATACAGTCCTCTACTAAATTTTAACATTTCTAGCATATCATTTATAAGAGACTCGAACCGTGATTTTTGCATTTCACGAGTTTTGTATTCCTTATAATTGTTATGAATAAAGATTTTGTGTACGCTAAGGGAAGGAACTTGGTATATTATCGAGAACTTGACTTAGGAATTAGACCAAGAGCAACCTACATACATATTCTAAGGTTATTCAGGAAGGAAGTTTCAGCTACAGTAAAAGAGCTCCCAACTACAGATCCATATTTTAATCTATTTATGGAGATCCTGAAACAAGTACCTGAAAAACCTAAGACTAAAGAGTGTGATGGTTATATCTTGAAAATTAAACAAATATATAAAAATTATGATGACAGCAGAAGATCTAACTAAGTTGTATCAGGAGCATGATTTAATACTTATAAAATTTGGTGCTCCTTGGTGTGGTCCATGTAAAACTATGGAACCAGTACTCAAAGAAATCGCCGGAGAAAGAACTGACGTAAAAATCGTAGAACTTAATGTAGAAGAAGAAGAGGAAATGGTTCAATTATTTAGAGTCCGTAATGTTCCGGCGTTGTTCCTTATTAAATGCGGAGTGACAATGGGAAAGCATGTAGGAGGAGCAAATAAAGAACAAATTCTAAGTTTTATTGATGAGCAACAGGGAAAATAAAAAGAAAAGACGTTTAGCTAGACACTTAAGAAACAAGGCTAAAGACGAAACACACAAAAAAGAAGCTTGGGAATCCGGAAAGCTTATAGAACCGAATCATAATGGAAGGTATTATCCTCTCGATTATAGTATTGAATTAGGGAGCAGATTACGAGAGAGACCGTTTCTTCCTTATCGGTTAAAAATTCGAGATTACTTACTTTTATGCGATCCTCAAGGACGTGATGAAAACTGGGTCGAATTAAAAAAAGTTTATGACGAATGGTTGGAAAGATAGGACAATTCGGATCTATGATATTAGGTTGGATATGTTTTATTCTATCTATATGGAAGGATGAGTTTATCCTAGCCGGACTTGGTTGTTTTGTGGTTTCTATTATTTTTAAAGTTTTGAGAGAGAAATATGATAAATGATGACGTCTTAATTAAATTTGCCTATAAAAGAGGGTATAAAGATTGTTGGCCTGATTTTGTAATGAAACAGAGAGAAAGAATGATTGAAATGAAGCTGGGGTTTCCGGGGATAGGTAATAATGATCTTTCTCTTATCGAATATGGACAACTCAAAACTGGTGATCTATTTATATATGACCCCTATGTAGAAGTACCTCAAGGGATTAAATATGATGAAGCTCCCGTTATGTTAAAGGTACTAGGAAATGGAACGGCTTATGTAGAGGGAATTGGAACGGGGGATGATAGTATTCGAGACCCAGATAGAACTAGAATAAGATGGAGAGATATAGTAGAACTTCCTCCGCTGCCTCCTGATTTCTTAGTGTTTCGCGTAGATTCTAGACCAACTATGAATGGAGGGCCTGCTTATTACTATTTCTTTAAGGCCTATCACGACAACAGAACATGATAGAATCTGCCCTAGAAATCAGAGATCTCTTTGATAATCCAAATAAATATACTTACCTCTCTATTCCAGATAGATATATAATAGATTCATGTATAAATCTGGCAAAGTGGCATATCCTATTTGAGGCAGCAACCAGACTAGATTACTTAAATGCCACGGGATCATTCTATATCTTTAAAATAGATGAGTACCCTGAAATTCCAGTAATCAATATCTATACAGAGGATGCCGAATCTAATATATGTTCCTGGAAATTTACAGTAACTAATGGGAACATAAATACAGCAAAGGATATTGTAGTAACTGGAAAACCTGAAAAACTAGAATCTACTGTATTTCATGTTGACTATGTGGACTCTCTTACGACCCCAGTTCCACAATGGTATAGTAAAGTGATATCCGATTATAAACAATTAGAATCTGCAATACGAGAAGCATATGATAGAATTCTTAAATTGGAAACCGTGTAGTGAAGAAAATTACCCGAGCGACGAGGAAAGAATCCGTACTGTAATAGCTTGTCCTAATGGGAATGGTTTCGATTACCACTTATTTCATGAGAATAACTATGGGTGGAATGTGTTAGAAAGAATGGAGGCTAAGGTTGCTATATTACCTAATCCTGGGGAGAATAGTGAGGACAAGAAGATATACTTAGTGGTAACAAAAGTATTTAATGGTACAGTTCTTATGAATATGTATATTTCTAGCTACCCTAACAAAGGGCTGGCTGAAAAGGTGAAACAGGCCGTGGATAGAAAGAATAAGGATAATGAACTTAAATTTAATATTATCACAGAAGTACTTACTACCTCTTATTTTGATAATGAACTTAATATCCCAATACTAAATGAAGTTTAAACAGTACGATAAAACCGAAAAGGGTACATTCCATTATTGGTTTGAGCATGTAAAAGCTTATAACTGGGTAGCTTGGAAGTATAAGGTGTGGAAACCTAAGTATCTATTTCATGACTTTGAAAAGCCTTGGTTAAAACTTATTTTAGGTGACTATGATAAAGTAAGAAAATACCATAAGGCACATTCTCGTCATCACCTTGGCTATCATGGTTATAGAGAAAGAGATTGGGATGCTATGATTTTGGATTGGGAATGTTCAAGATATACAAAATTAAATAACCCCCTTGATGCTATAGAAACAATAGATTGGATGTATAGATGTGGTAGAGTTAATATACCTGAGGTAAAAAAACTAGTTAGAGCGTATAGGAAGATGAGATACTATGATACAAATCCTATATGTTTTTGTATAGGCGTTTCGGAAAAAGAAATTGAAGTAATCTCAGGAGTACCATATTTTAAATGTCCTGATAAAAAAGAAGTAACTAACTACTTTCTCACCGTTACTATATCCGATAATAAATTTAATATTGAAATCTTAGATAAACCGAGGGGAAGTATCATATTAGCAGAAAATGTATTTCATGAATTTTTCTTAAAGTAAAAAATAAAGAGAGAAAGGATTAATTTCCAATCTCTCTATTTTTTTTACAATAATTCCTCTCTAATTAAGTTAACTAAAAGATCACGACAAGCAATTAGATCATCTTTGCAAACTATCTCATTACTAGAGTGCATACTAAGAAGACCATAACTGAGAAGAGCCGTTTCACAATTTAATGAAAAATCCTGGAACGCTTTTGTATTAGTTCCCCCAGCTCTTGTCGTATATGTTCTGCTCTTGATTTTACGATCTTCAGCTACCTCTCGAAGAAGTTTACCTAATCTTGCACTCTTCTCTGGTCCGTAAGCAATCAAAGCACCGTCTCCCAAGTTAATATCTAGATCTTTATACTCTTTACCGGCAAGTTCAGAATCAGCAAAAGTACAATCTAAGTCTATCGAAATATTTGGCTCTATATTCTTTACCACTCTCTTAGCACCATTCAATCCAGTCTCCTCTTGTGTACAGGCGCCAAAGTAAAGTGTATATTTCGCGGGGATTTCAGGCTGTAATAATCTGAGTGTATCATAAACTACCCACATGCCAGCCTTATCATCTAATCCTGTGCCCTTAATAAACCCGGAACCAAAATTAAGATCAATCTCAGGACGGTACATTATAATACAGCCTGGATATATACCGCGAGATTCAACTTCCTTCTTATTCTTGGCTCCTATATTAATCCGGTAATCAAAGAAACTACCAACCTTATTCCGGTCCTCATCTAAGTGAAGCGCTATCTTTTGTACGACTCCTGGTATTTTCTCAGTGTCAGTACAAACAAGAACATTCCCAGAGATCAAAGACTTCAAACAAATTCCGGCCGACTGAGTAAACATTATAGTTCCTCTGTCAGTTATCTTAGAAACACGGCCACAAACTGTATCGATATGTGCTGAAATCAATACCTTACATGGACCAGAACCTAAAGACCAGACTGAGTTTCCTAAATTGTCTTTATGTACATGCGCCGTTCCTTTAATTTCAGAACACGCATCATCCCAAACTTTTATAGCCTCTTCCTCACAAGAACTAGGTGAAGAAGCCATGACAAGATCTTCTAAAAATTTAAACTTTTCTTTCATTTATACATGAATTAAAACATTTCTCACATAAAGTTCTATACCATCCCATAATATTTCGTGTCTTTACCTTTTCATTATCCTGAAAACCACAATCTTCACATACATACCTGGATTTTCGTTCAGCTTCTTCAATTAAGTCATAAATTTCTTTTGGCGCTGAACTTACATAAATCCTAAGAGTACCCCATTTCTCTTTTACCTGCTCTACTCGTATAGGATCATCTAGATGTTCTTCGTTATATTTGTTTATTTTTTCTATAACAGGACCATACAATTTTTCCCAACCTTTACCACATTCTATACCAAATAATTCAAAAGGACTTGGCAAATAATTAGGATCACTTATGTCGTTCTGCATATTCTTTTACTTGTCTCATTAAATATTCTAGTGTCTTTCTATCTTCATCACTAATCTCTCTCCACCCAATTATTTGAGAACCATCAGCTATTCTTATTTGAAATTTACCATTTTTCCACTCATCAAGAATAGTAAATAATCTAATTCCGTTAATTCTAAGAGTAAGATAAAAACCAGGTTTATTCGGATCACCATTTACTATCCAAGGTTCTCTATGATTAAAATCAAGGAGTGTATTATTAAAAGAATCATTAAACTGTATAACCTTTTCTAATCTTCTTTTTACTTCTTCATCCATAACATATATAAGGCATAGATCTCCCCTAGAAAACCTTATATATGGTTTAACTAAAGAAATGGAGGAAAGAATTATGAAAAAGTATTTTATGTCCCTTGTTAAAAGTGGAACAGGGGATAGTTCTAAATCGTTTTCTTTAGTACTCTCCGCCTTAGTTGGTGCTCTGATTGGACTCTGTATTAGTTTTACTATAGTCTATGATGTTGTTGTAGATGGTAAAATTGATACAGACCTTGGAGAACTTGGTGTATTTCTTATGGCAGTCGGAGTCTTTATGGTTGGTGGTGGATTTTCTAAGACACTAACAGAAAAACTAGAGAAACATAAGAAAAACGAAGAGGATGAGGAGATCTAAACTAAAGAAAGCTGGGATTATAATAAATATAGTCCTGGCTTTCAATTTTTTATTGGAGAGCAAAAAAGAGAGCCCAGAGATTAATTCTCCAGACTCTCATCAACACACTATATGTAAGCAGACACTTACTTCTTAAATTTTACTACAGCTTTATCATCTTTTCCTAGGCTCACTTCAACTTTCTTCTTTTTCGAAGTGTCTTCTTCTAAGATCTTATCACAAACAGGATCTTCAACCCAGCGTCCAATACCTCTACTCAAATCTCGTGCTCCATAGTTAAGATCAAGCTCCTCTATAATCTTGTCTCGGATGCTGTCAGATACCGAAAGTTCCAATCCTTTTTTCTGGAATCTCTCTTTAAGCTTCCCGAGTTCAAGATCATAAATTTTCTTCATCTCTTCAGTTCCTAGGCTATTGAAGATGATAACACCAGAGAAACGATTTATAACCTCAGGACGTATTCTCTTCTTTATCGCCTTCATAACTATCTCCTTGGTCATAATTTTCTTATCCTCCTGACCAAAACCTATACCTTTTCCATGAGCTTCCAAATCCCGTGTTCCATCGTTACTAGTGAAGATGAATATACAGTCTTTAAAACTCACTTCTATACCGTTCGATAATGTGATAAAGCCGGTAGTTAAGATATTGAGGAAGATAGTGTTAAGAATCTCATCGCACAATTTATCTGCCTCATCAACAAGAATCAACTGCTGCGGTCTCTCACGAACTTTATCGAACAATGCCACCTCCCCAAATCCTACATAACTAGGAGGAGCACCAATCAATTTAGTTACTGTATGAGGTTGACTTAGTTCTCCACAATCAATTCTCAACATGGCCTGCTCTGTACCGAAGATTGTTTTAGCTATTTCCTCGGCCAGATAAGTTTTTCCTGTTCCCGTTCCACCTGAGATATAAAGACTTGGCGGAATATTGGGATCTCTTAAACCTAGATATTGTTTACTTAAGAGCTTCGTTACGGCATCAATACTCTCATCTTGGCCGATAATACGACTTTTCAGGAGAGGCGCCATAGATCTTAGCTTCTCAATATCCGGGTTCATGATTTTATCGAGAGGAACATTAACTAGATCTGAAACTACACGAGCAACATCCTCCAATGTCACCTCTGTTTTCTTTCGACCAGCTCTCAATTCTTCCAGTTTATCCTCAAGTTCTTTCTGTTTCTCCCTCTCTTTCTTGGCTTTATCAAATTCTTCATTCTTTACATATTCAGTTTTCTTCTTTGATATAGCCTCAATCTTCTCCTCTAGTTTCTGGATCTTACTTCCATCGGCCGGTCTATCAAGTTTAGCCCTCGAGCCTGAAACGTCCATAAGATCTATAGCGCGGTCTGGACTATTTCTGTCATATAAATATTTCTCAGACCACTCCACACAAGCATTAAGAACCTCATCAGAATACTCCACATTATGAAACTCTGAATATTTGTCTCTTAATCCCTGTAAAATCTGGAGAGTCTCGGAGTGGCTGGGTTCATTGATAAAAACTTTCTGGAATCTTCTCTTTAAAGCACTGTCCTTCTCGATGAACTTCTTATACTCCTCATACGTCGTTCCAGCTATCATATTCAACTCCCCTCTACTCAATCCCGGTTTAAACATTTGGGAAATATCTGAGGAACCATCTTGAACCGCGCTATGAAACTCGTCAATGAAAAGTATAATATTCTTGTTCTGCGCCACCTCATTAGAAATATCCTGAACCCTTTGCTCGAGTTGACCACGATATATACACCCGGCCGTTAATGTCACTATCGAAATTGACACTACCTTCTTATCCTTTAACTCAGACGGAACTTTACCTTGAGCTATAAGTTGGGCCAGATATTCTACTAAAGCCGTTTTTCCAGTACCAGCTTTTCCGATTACCATGGCATTATTCTTCTTCCGGCAACACAAGATTTCAATTATCTGCTTTACCTCCTTCTCACGACCAATCACCTTATCATACTTTCCCTCTTTAGCAAGTTCAGTCATATTAATACCAAACTCATCTAAAGCAGGAGTACTAGAATTCGGATCAGTTTTTTTGGTGTGTAAAGTATCTACCCTCTTACCAGCCTCTTCAAACTCAGATGCAGAATATTCAGAATCAGATGAACTGGAATCATCCTTATCAGAATTATTTTTATCTACATCAGTAAATAATCCATCTAAACCTAACATAGATCCAAGAGACTTTATGGCAGAATCAGTAAACAAATCTTTCATATACACCTCCTTATCAAATCCAAAATTCACTAATATCTTGGCACTTTTATTCTCATCACCTAAGAGAACACTATAAATAAAATCATCTACAGTATACCCCGCTGAACTATGACTAAGCCCAATCCTCTTAAACTCTGAAATTCTAAACAAGTGCGGCTCTATATCTTTACCGATTAATGAAGTACTTGGAGAGATAAGACTAAGAGGACCGGAGTTATTTTTTATAATCTCTGCACTAGCCTTTCTAAGCTCATCAACTAGTTTACTCTTCTCCTCACCGGTTAAACTATTTAAGATGGAATTAGTTATCTTACATCCATCACTATTATCAACCAATGCTAAAACAATACTCTTATAAACAACGGTATCAGTAAAAACTTCATTACAACCGCCATTTTTTGAATCTTCAGAAGCTCGAGTAAATGCCTCCTCTAGTTTACCTACTAAAATAGGTCCTCCATTTTTTTCGCTCATATATTATTTGTTTTTTTTTATTTCTCAGGTATAAGGAATTCAAAGCCCTTATATATG
>AUXO010196024.1_pt1 | contig 16927 bp, 11 predicted proteins | sample 768731 | NCBI WGS metagenome assembly AUXO01 (sample SAMN02715735, study PRJNA202380) | gut metagenome | biome: sheep rumen | host: Ovis aries | place: New Zealand: Palmerston North
GTAAATGGATTTTCACAATATCTAATATTTTCTAATATCCATTCTTGATCTTCAGGTGAAATATAGTCTCCTGCCATAACAGACATACGACATGCAGTTGTTGCGGCAATACGCCATATGAATTGATCAAAATCAAATTTTCCTTTTTCAACGATTATATCTACTATTTTTCTAATTATTTCTTCTGTTCTATCTTCTGGAATCCATGCTGGATGTGATCTTACTATTAATGTATTTTCTCCAAATTCGTCAGTAGAAAAGCCATATTCTTCTAGTAATTCAAATCTTTCTTTTGCTAGTATAAATTCATCCTTTCTAAGTTCTATTCTTATTGGAACTAATAAATCTACAATGATTGGTTTTTGCTTCATTTGTTTCATTATTTTTTCATAGTTTATTCTTTCTGCAGCTGCATGTTGATCTATTAAATACATTCCATCTTCGTTTTCTGCAACTATATATGTTAATAATACAACTCCTCTTGGAATCATTTTTTTAATTCTTGGGATTCTCTTTTCATCTTCTTCTAATTCAAATGGAAGTGATTCTTCAAATTCTTTTTTTTCTTCTTTCTCTTTTTTTATTTTTTCTTCTTGTACTTCAAAATCTAATACCATTTCTTCATATTTTGTATTATCTTTCTTTTCTTCTTTATCTTCTTCTTTTTCTACTATTTGTCTTCTTACTTCACTTACTGAGTAGCTATCTCGTACTGATACTTCTGGAATTAAAGTTAATTCTTCTAGTCTTTTAGTAATTAAATCAATCACTATATCTTTTAATGTATCCATTTTTGAGAATTTTATATCCATTTTTGTAGGATGTATATTTATATCTATTAAAATTGGATCTACATCAATATTTAAAATTATTACTGGATATCTATCTTTATGTATATATGTGTGATAACAATCAACTATACATTTATTAAGCTCATTATTTTTTATTACTCTTCCGTTTACAAGGGTTGTGATTGAATTTCTATTTCCTTTTGTAACCTCAGGATATGATATATATCCGTGTACATAGTAATCATCGTTTTCACCTGATACTTCAATCATTTTTTTTGTTATATCTATTCCATATATTTCATATATTACTTTTAATAAATCACCATTACCATCAGTTTGTAATAATACTTTATCATTATTTATAAGTGTGAATTTTATATTTGGATATGATAAAGCCATTTTATTTAAATATTCTACTATATGTGCTAATTCTACATATAGATTTTTTAAATATTTTAATCTTACTGGAGTATTATAAAATAAATCGCTTACTGTAATTGTTGTTCCTTTTTGTAAATCACAACGTTCTACTTTCATATCTTTTCCACCTGAAAGTGTTATAAGTGTTCCTGTTGTTCCATCACTTGTTTTTAATCTTACATTTGATACACTTGCAATTGAAGGTAATGCCTCACCTCTAAAACCTAATGATTCAATATAAAATAAATCATCTAAATTTTTTAGTTTTGATGTTGCATGACGTTGAAATGCCATTTTGGCATCTTCTTCATCCATCCCTATTCCATTATCACTTACTTCAATTTCTTTTACACCGGAGTCAATTAATTTTATACTTATTTCAGTTGATTTTGCATCTATAGAATTTTCTACCAATTCTTTAACAACATTCATTGTTTTTTCTACAACTTCTCCTGCTGCAATTTTATTTGCAAGTATTTCATCCATTACCTTTATTTTGCTCATTATACCAACTCCTAAACTACATATATTATATTATTTTTTTTATTTATTAGAAAGAAAAAAATACATAAAATATGTATTATTCTTCTGAGTATTGTTTAGCAACCATATAAAAAATTATATTTGCAATTATTTTTTGTTCATCATCTGTTGCTTTTCCATTTGAATGCCCTGTTTGAATAAATGCGTTATTTCCATATGTTGATAAATAAATTTTGTCCGATTCAACGTAGTCACCTGTTACATCAAATGTTATCCATACATCTCCATGTGCAACTTGGCCATATACGTGACTTTTTGGAATTGTAAGTTTAGATCCAATATTACCAATCTTATATGGGTATTCTGTGAATACTCCTTCCCTTACTATTTCAACACTTGTTCCACTTGGATACGTATGTATTCCTTTTAATTCCATATTAATATGGTCTGCTAGTGAATTAAAATTAGTATGACTACCGCATCCTGCTTTTGTAAGTGTATCATGCCCAAATATTGCTGCACCTCCACTTGATAGATATTCATCTACTAAATTTGCAGCTTCTGCAGTTAAATCTTGACTTCCATTACAATCAACAAAGCCAAACACAACTTCATCGTAATTCCAATTTCCTTTTTCTCCAAGGTATTTCTTCGGATCTTTATTAAATTCTTCAATATAAACTGGTGTTACACTAATTATTCCTTTTCCATATGTATTCATCCAATCTTTTAAATGATTACCATATATTTTTGTAGATTTATGGTATGGATATACGTTCAATACTTTAATATTTGTAATTTTTGTTATGTCATATGGATGTGCTTTGCAGTATTTATCTTGTGTTTTAATTTTTCCTGGTTTTTCATAACTATAATCATATTTATAACAGCACATGCTTACTGTATATCTTTTTTCTTGTAATGAATTATCTTCTGTTAACATTGAGTCTTTTATGAATACTTTGCCTTCGCAATTTTCATCATCTTTTCCAGGATCCTCAATTGATTCTATATATCCTCCTTCTATTAATTGATCAAATGTTACCTTTGTTGCGGTTGGATGATCCATTAGATATTCTTCTGTTGCTGTTTCTACATTTGCTGCTAGGATATCATAGGCCTTTTCTGTTGTATTGGTTAAATATTTAGTGTATTCTCCAATTGCTACAGTAAGAATAATTGCTAAAATGACCATTACTCCTAGTATTTCAACTAAAGAAAACCCTTTATTGTTTAGTTTCATATTATTCTCCTTTAATCATCTACTTTTCCCATCCATTTTTCTGTAAAATGAATACATGTATTTTTACATCCGTCTGAGTAATTTGGCTTTTCATCAACATCTGCACCTCGTGCAACTCTCTCATCATAATATCCTCCATCGTGGAACCAAGATCCGTTTGGAGAAAAGTCTGTATAACCAACAGATTGTCCTGCAAAGAACTGATACCCATGGAATGTCATTACAGTTTTTCCAGCTCCATATTGTCCATAGTAACATACTCTACTTACATATGAATTTATTGAAGATGGTTCATCTGAATTACATGCTCCTATTCCATTTGCATTGTCAAAGTATCTAACTTTCATTACATGATCATCACCTTTTGCTTCTACTGATGATGAACAGTATTTATTTGTATTTAAACTATATGTACAATGACATGCTCTTTGATGATACTGATATCTTCTACATGGTAGATTTGAGTAACTATCCCAACATGTTCCATATCTTTTATCTGCTCCCATTGAGCAAGTTTTATCAAGATAATCCATAGTATATATATTATATGTAATTGTTTTTGTTGTTCCTGGTTGACAATTTATTTCTGGTTCTTTTTCAATTAATCTTCTTATATTTTCGTTAGCTTTGCATCCATCTTTATCTTCTACTTTGTTTGCTCCAGGAAATCTATATGTATAATTGTAGTCTTTGCAGCAAATACTTACAGAATAGTCGTTTGAATCAATTGCTCCATTTTCACCCTTATTTTTTGTTATATTAACTGTTCCTATACATTTATTATTTTCATCATCAGCATCATATGTATCTTCAAGATAACCGTACTCAACTAATTCGTCAAAGTTAACTGATTCTGCATTTATATGGTCCATCATGTATTCTTCTGCTGCAGTTGATGCTGACTCTGCCATTAAATCGTATGACTCTATAACAGCATTTCTTTGATATTTTGTATATTCTGTTATCGCTGCCCCAAGTATTATTCCCAATATTACCATTACTCCCAATATTTCTATTAGAGAAAAACCGTTATTATTCATAGTATCAACTCTCTTCTATTTTATGTTATTCTTCATCTTCAACATATTTTTTTGCATTTGAATAGAATATTATATTTGTTAGTATTTTTTGTTCATCCTCAGTTGCCTTACCACCTGAATGTCCAATTTGAATCATTGCGTTTGTTCCATATGTTGTAAGATAAACGCTTTTATCTTCGTCGGTTATTCCATTAAATCCAAGCCATACATCTCCATGTGCAATTTGTCCTGATGTATGCGTGTTAGGTATTGTTAAAACTGTACCTTCTTCACCGATGTTATATGGATATTGTGTAAATATCCCACTTTTTCTGATTGTAACCTTTGTACTTCCAACCCATGAAAAAGGAGAATAATTTTCTATATTTATATGTTGTGAAAGAGATCTAAAATTAGCGTGTCCTCCACATGCAATTACTAGTGTATCATGTCCAAATACTGCTGAACCTCCTGTTTTTAAAAAATCATCTACTAATTTTGCAGAATCGACAGTTAAATCTTTGCTTCCATTACAATCAGAAAATCCAAATACAATTACATCATAGTTCCACTTTCCATCTGATCCTAAATAACTTTCTGGATTTTGATTAAATGTTTCTATATAAACAGGTGTTACATTAATTATTCCTTTTCCGAAACTATCCATCCAATTTTTTACATTATCTGCATATGCAGGTGTTGGATATACATTTAATACTTTTATGTTTGTAATCTTTGTAATGTCATAAGGATATACTTTGCAAAATTTATCTTGTTGTTTTACACCTTCTGGCATTTTATATGTATATTCATATTTATAGCAACACATGTTTATTGTTGTATTTATCGTATCTATTTTATCTTTTTGATTTGAAATTGTTCTGTTATATGTTACTTTTCCTGTACAATTATCTGAATCTTTTAGAGGATCTTGTATTGAATCTAAATAACCCCCTTCATGTAAATCTTCTACTGATACATTTTTTGCTGTTGGATGATCCATTAAATATTCTTCTGCAGCAGTATTTATTGAACTGGCCATCATATCATAAGCATCTTCTGATGCTTTTTTTGTATATTTTGTATATTCTGTTATTGCTACTGCTAGAATTACTCCTAGAATTACCATAACGCCTAATATTTCTACTATAGAAAATCCCTTATTATTCATTCTATCACCTATATTTCTTTTAAATAATTCATTAGTTTTTCTGCAGTATCATGTGGTAATACTTCTTCTAATTGTTCTATTGTTGCTTCTTTTATTTTCTTTAATGAACCAAATTTTCTAAGTAAATCTTTTCTTCTTACTTCACCAATTCCTGGTGCCAAATCCAAAATACTTGCAAGTGAACCCTTTGCTTTTATATTTCTATGATATGTTATAGCGTATCTATGTACCTCGTCTTGAATTCTTGTTAAAAATAGAAATAAATTTGAGTCTTTTGGAACATCTAATAATTCAAAATTTTCATTCATTATACTACTAGTTCTATGTTTATCATTTTTTACTAGTCCTATTATAGGTATTTTTAGTCCTAGTGATGAAATTATTTCTTTACATACTTGTATTTGTGTTGCTCCACCATCCATAACAATTAAGTCTGGTTTAATTAAGTCTTCCATCAATACTTTATAATATCTTCTATATAGTACTTCTTTCATGGCACCTAAATCATCTTTAACTTCTGCAGATATTTTAAATTTTCTATATTCATCTTTTAGTGGAAGAAAATCATCAAATACGACCATTCCTCCTACATAAAAAGTTCCAAATAGATGTGAATTATCAAATGTCTCCATTCTTGATACTTTTTCAACACCTAATAGATTTTTTAATTCTTCTATTGCTTTTAATCTTTCTTCATCATCTTTCTTTAAAGTTTCTTCCTGCAAGTCCATTTGTTCTTTTGCATTATCAAGAGCTAGATTCATTAAATCTTTCATTTTACCTTTTTGTGGTTTAAATACTTTTGTATTAAAATATTTTGAAATTAAATCTTCATCTAATTCCATTGGAATATATAATAATTTTGGCAATATAACTCCGCTATCATAAAATTTAATTAAATATTCTAAAATATCCTCTTCTATTTCACCCATGGTGCTTATTATTTCATTATGTCTTCCAAACAATAAACCATCTCTTATAAAGAAAATTTCTATTGATAAATAATTTTTATCATAATAATAATTTATTAGGTCAAATGAATCGTTATTATTAAGATCTATTTTTTGTTTCTTAAGAGTTGTATTTATATCATTTAACATTTCTCTTAATTCAATTGCTCTTTCGTAGTTCATATTTTCTGATGCTTTTTGCATTTCTTCGTTTATTTTTTTTGTAACTTCTGATGAATCTCCTTTTAGAAAAGTAATAATTTCTTTTTTCATTTTTTCTATTACTTCAGTATCTATTTGTTTCTTACAATACCCTAAACATTCATGTATATGATAGTATAAACATAATTCTTTCTTTAAATGTTCACATTTTCTTAATGGATATAATCTATTAATTATATTTACTGTTTTTCTTGCGGCTGTTGCATTCGGAAATGGACCATATAAGTGTGTTTTTATTTTTTTTCTTTTTGTATTTCTTACTACTTTTACTGTTGGATATTTTTCGTTTGTTAATTCTATATATGGATATGTTTTATCATCTCTTAGTAAGATATTATATTTGGGGTCATATTTTTTTATTAATGTAATTTCAAGTATTAAACTTTCTAATTCAGATGATGTAACTATGTATTCAAAATCATCTATATCTTCTACCAACATTTTTGTTTTTCCTGTTACTGTTCTTGTAAAATAACTACGAAGTCTTCTTTGTAAATTTTTTGCTTTTCCAACGTAGATAATTACTCCGTCTTTATTTTTCATTTGATAACTTCCAGGTTTTGTTGGTACAAGGCTTAATTTTTCTTTAAAGTCTTTCATACTATCACCATATATATATTTTATCAAAAAATTATATTTATTAAAATAAAAAAGAAATAATATTAAATTATTATTTCTCTTTTATTACTTTTTTTAATTATAGTTTTTATTTTTTACTATGTATTTTTTTATCTACTTCTTCAATTCTTCTTTTAGCAAATTCTAATAGTTCTTCTTCCTCCAAAATTGAAATTGTATCTTCTGTTGTAATATCATCTTCTCCTTCAAGTTGGTGATCTTTTGATATATCTTCTTTTGAAAGTAAAAAATATTTTCTTGGTTTAGCTTTTTGTATTTTTCCTGCATCCCATGTTATATCAGTATAATATTCTTTAAAATCTGGGAAGCACACTCTTAAAACCGAATGGTCTGTATAATCTATTTTCTTTTCTCCAAATGTCATTGTTATTAATTTTGAATCATCAGTTGTAGCAAGACAACCTACATCATATGAAGTTATTCCACATAATTTTAATAATAACTGAGCTGCCTTTGTATAGCCTTGGCAAACACATGTCTTTAATAAAAGTGCATTTGCACAACTATTAGTACCTCCTTTTTTACCTCTTTGTTGACCATTTGTAGTATTTGTTGATTTGTTTACTCCTGCATAATCATACTTTACATTTTGACATAACCATTCATTTATAATTGCAAATTTTTGTAGAGGTGTATCTGTATCACGTATATATTTATCAATAACCTCTATTGCTTTTTCATAAATATAGGCTGTTTCTTTTGTATTATGTGTAAGTTTTTGTATTTTTGTATTATCTTTTAATTGCTCTATCCACTTAATACTTAATAAGTCTAACTGATTGATTGAAAGTGTTTTCGGCATTTGTTCTAGTAATTCAGGCATATATAACATATCTAAATTGCTCATATTTCCATGTATTGCATCTCTTAATGCTTTAGCACAAATTACTTTTATTGTAATTTCAGATAAAGACGGATTATCATATACTGTTAATTCAAACATTTTTTTTAAATCTTTTATTCCTATAATTCTAGTTAAATTTCTATTACTTCTAATTGTTAACTCTTCTAAATTGGGTTGTTTTTCTAAGTTTATATAAGATATGTTATTTTGATTTGATATCTCTAATGACATTAAATTTGGAAATCTATTAATTAATTCTTGTATATCTTCATTTGTAAATTGAAAAGAGCATGCAATTATTAAACTTTTTACATTTTTAAATAATCCAAGATATGGAATGCTATCTCTTGTAATATATAATTCTTCTACTAAATCAAATTCTTCTTCTAAAAAATGTTCATTTAAATTATATATGTTTTTTATTTTTTCTGGTATTTCTAATTTATGCTTTTTTCTATATTTTTCAATTGATGAACGTATTTTTTGTCCAAATGTATATGGTAATGTTATCATATTAGTCACCTAAAATAATTATATCAAATTAGTCCTTTTTATAAATTATTTATTAAACATTTTAAATATTGAAGTTGCAGCATCTACTGCATCATTACCTGAACTTGATGATGAAGATGGTTGTGGAAGATATGGTACAAGTGTGTTTGCAAGTTTTGGTAATGGCATTGTTTGTATAACTACTTTACCGGGACCAGTAATTACTGTGTTAAATATTCCTTCACCACCTAAGATAATATTTTTTAGGCCTTTTACTGTTTGAACATCTATTGTGCATGTTTGATCCATTAATACTAAATACCCTGTACTTAGAACTAACTGTTGTCCTGCTGCTAGTGTGAATTCTTTACTAGAACCATCTATTTCTATAAATACAATTCCTTCGCCTGATATTTTTTGCATGATGAAACCTTCTCCACCAAAGATTCCAACTCCAATTTTTTTATTAAAGAATGTTGATAATTCTATATTTCCATATGAAGCTAAAAAAGCAGATTTTTGACAAATAATTGTTTGTCCTGAGCTTATTTTTAAAGCAACGATTGATCCAGGTACACTTGTTCCAAATGCAATTTTTGAACCGTCTTTTTGTGCAGTATAAATATTTTGAAATAAATGTTCATTTGTGAACAATCTTCCAACTACTTTACCTATACCTCCATTTGATGATGTTTCCATTGTAATTGTTGGATCCATCCATGCCATAGAACCGCTTTGTGTTATCATTGATTGTCCAGCTTTTAATGTACATTCAACAACCGGAAAGCTTCCTCCTATAATTTCATAATCCATTTAAATACCTCCTATTTTTTTTCATTATACCATAAAAAAAGAACTTAGATAGTTCTTATTGATATTTTTCCATAGCTTTCATCATTTGATTGATTTGTTTTTGATTTGGTTTTCTACCCATTTGCATCATTAAAGCTTTTATCATATCTTCATTAATAGGTGGATTTTTCTTTAGATATTTTTTCATAAATGTTCTTGCTCCAAAGAAACCAATTACTGCACCTAGAAGAAGACCAACTACTAATATTAAAATGTCATGTAACATATTACTCATCTCCTCTTCTATTATTTTATATGATTTAAATATTATTTACAAGCATTTTCGTTTTATCATTTTTATAATCTAAAAAGAAAAAATCAGTATATTTAAAATTACATACAAACAAATTTTGTTCTTCCCTATTAAGAATACTAAAAAAAGTAGAATGATTTTGTTCTACTTCTAACTTTATATAATTGTTATTTATTATTAGCCTGCTTATTTCATCTTTATATAGGTTATTTATATAATGAATATTCTTTCTTTTTGAATATGGAATATCTTGATGGAGATTTATAAATAGTTTTCTATCTAACTCTTTCTTTTTTATCGGTTGCACTAATTGATTAAATATACTGTAACCATATTCTAATTCATTCTTATCTAAATAATATATCGTTTTTAATACATTAAATAATACACTTGGAGTATCTTTATATAAATTTACAAATTCATTTTTTATTTTAAAAATATAATATACTTTCATTTCTATCACCATTATTAAAATAACAAATTGATAAGTCTAATCTTGTTGTTTTATAGATACTTTACATTATATACTTTATTTTTTTGTTATTTAATTTACAAATAAATAATTTATTTATATCATTATTATAGAAATTCTTTTATGGAGATGGGATTATGATATATAGTAAAAAGTTCGAAGAAAAAGTAAAAAAAGAAAGAATTAGAAAATATGAAACAATATTTAATGAAATTGTTTTAAAAGCATATGAAGATATTAAGTTTTTAATTTTTAGTAGTGAAAATACTGCAGGAGACTCCACTTTTTATAAATATGATGCAATACTTAGAGCAAGACTTAATGCAATGCATCTTTCATCTTCTATGATTGGTGAATATTCACAAAGATTAAGAAACGAACTTAATAGTTTTGAAGAAAAATATAGAAAGATGTTAAAGAAAGAAGAAGAACTAGTTAAAAAAACATCTAATATGATTAGTGAAATAATTAATTCATCTATGGATATTTTCAAGAAGAAAGAGAAAATTGATACATTAATTATTAAGGGAAAGAAAGCTGCAATTTCTCCTTATTTTGAAGAAAAAGTTAAACCTGCAAATTTTAACGAATTTTTAGAACAAGTTGAGAGAGCTACGATAGAAAAAGAGCAAAATGAAGCTTATGAAAAAATGATTACTGATGAAAAAAATAAAAAAAGAGATGACGCTTTATTTGAAGAATTTGTTCAAAAGATGGAAGAAATTGCTAATTCTTCTGATTCACTTGATAAAAAGAAAGAAAAACTTAGTAAGTTTGTAGAAAAAGCTAGTAAGAAATTTTCATGCAGTTTTCATTCTATTATGTTATCTGATAAAAAAGATAGTATAATTATTGATCTTGAAAATAAAGAAAATATGAGATTTATAGGAGAATTTAGTCAAAATCTTAATAGTTTACGTAATAGTGCTGCACAAAGGCGTGCTAATGAAATTGTAAGTGAGCAAGCTAGAAAAATGTTAGAGGAATATAGAAGAAAAATGGAAAATGATGATTCTAATGGTTATGGTGGTATGAAACATTAATAAAAAAATAGACATAATATTATATGTCTATTTTTATTTTACTTTAGTAAGTTTTCTATTTTTTCTTCAAGTGAATCTGTATCAAATCCATACTTTTTATATACGTCATCTTTTTTACCACTTGCTCCGAATTCATCTAAGGTAATTAAATATTTACTATTATAGATTAATTTATTCCATGAATATTGTGATGATGTTTCTACAACTATTTTTCTTATTTCTACTGGTAAAACACTTTCAATATACTCTTCATCTTGATTTAGGAATCTTCCTAGATTAGGTACTGATACAACTCTAATATCTATTCCTTTTGTTTGTAAACGTTTAGCAACTTCTAATACATTATGTATTTCTTCTCCGCTTGAGATAATTATTCCTGTTGGTTTTTTCATTGGTTCATATAATATGTATCCACCTTTTTCAACTTCATTTACTTTTGTAGTTTCAAGTATTGGCAATTTATTTCTTGATAATATTATTGCAGCTGGTCCTTCTTGTTTTTCTAAAATTGCTCTATATGAACCTATTACCTCATTTGCATCTGCTGGTCTAAATACATCCATATTTGGTAAACTTCTAAGTGCTAGTAATTGTTCTACAGGTTGATGAGTTGGCCCATCTTCTCCTACACTTATTGAATCATGCGTAAATATAAATATATTTTGTAAATTCATTAATGAAGTTAATCTTAGTGCTGGTTTCAAATAATCACTAAATGATAGGAATGTAGAACCATATGGCCTAAATCCACATAAACTATATCCATTTAATATAGCTCCCATAGCATGTTCTCTTACACCAAAGAATATATTCTTTCCAGAATAATCTTGACTTGAATAATCTCCTGCATCGTCAATATATGTTTTGTTTGGTCCAAATGTATCTGCAGCTCCTCCAATTACATATGGGGATTGTTTTACTATTTGGTTTAGGATTATTTTTGATGTATCTCTTGGTGACTCCATCTTATCTTCTGGAGCATCATAGAATAATTCTTTTACTTCAATTTTTTTATTATCATTTATGAAATAATTGTATCTTTCTTTTGTTTCTTCATCTAATTCATTTATTTTTGCATCAAATTCTTCTGATAAATTTTTACATCTTTCATTTATTATGAATCTAAATTCATCACATGTATTTTGTGATATTGCGAATGGAATATCTCTTATTTCCATTTTTTCTTTTATTTGAGTTATATCCTCTTTTGTTAATGGAGATCCATGAACTTTTTCTGTTGCTTCATTTATTGAACCAGCCCCTATTGTTGTTTTAACTTCAATTAAAGTAGGTTTTTCTGTACTTGTTTTTGCTTCTTCTATTGCTTTTGAAATTAGTTCATAACTTTTACCATCTTCTACGGTTATTACATTCCATCCTTGTGAGATAAAGCGCATTCCAATATTTTCTGTAAATGTTTTATCCGTTTTCCCATCTAAACAAATTTTATTAGAATCATATAATACAATTAATTTATTTAACTTATTAGTTCCTGCTAATGATGCAGCTTCATAGGAAATTCCTTCCATTAAATCTCCATCTCCGCATAATACATAAGTGTTAAAGTCAATTATTTTTTTATCATCTCTATTAAAAATTGATTCAAGCGATTTTTCTGCCATTGCAATTCCAACTGCAGTAGCAAATCCTTGTCCTAATGGACCGGTAGTTGCTTCTACTCCTGGTGTTTTTCCATATTCAGGATGTCCTGGAGTTTTTGAGTCTATCTTTCTAAAATCTTTTAAATCATCTAATGTTAAATCATATCCAGCCATAAACAAAGTTGCATATAATAATGCTGAACCATGTCCTGATGACATTACAAATCTATCTCTATTAAAATATTTAGGATTTTTTGGATCAAATCTTAAATGATGTGCAAATAATGCATATATTGTTGGAGCAGCACCAAGTACTATACCTGGGTGCCCGCTTTTTGCATTGTCAATCATATCTATTCCTAAACATTTTATTTGATCTACAATTTTTGTTTGATTTATTTCTGAAATATCATTAATTTGGTTCATCATGAATAATCACTCCCTTGATTAATGCTTATAATAACATAATTATTTACTTAATACAAATTTTTACTTTTTTTCGCTGTATTTTATTACTTTGAATAGTTCCATTATTGCCAATATTGAAAGGCCAATAAACACTAGCCCTAATAAATTTATATATGGAATGTGAGATGTTTTTAAGAATACTGATAAAAAGTCAATTTCTATTACTGCAAGTCCTAAAGCCATTGATCCAATTGTTGCTAATAAGAAAATTGGATTGCTAAATATAGGTGTTTTAAATACACTTTTCTTTTCACTTCTACAATTAAATGCATGTACATTTTGAATAATAATCATCAATGCCATTGAATATCCTCTTGCAGTTTCTGTGTCAATTTCTAAAACATTTAGTAAATACCACCATACGACAAATACAATAATACCAATTGATAATCCTGATACGAGTATTTCTTGAAATAATGTTTTATCAAATAAGCTTTCCTTTGGATCTCTTGGTTTTTCTTTCATTATGTCTTCTTCTGCTCTTTCAAAAGAAAGTGCTATATCTTGTAAGCCATCTGTTACGACATTTAACCATAATAATTGGATTGCTACAAGAGGCATTGGCATATCAAATATAATTGATAGTGTAAAAAATAAAACTTCTGCTAAACCACATGATATTAAGAAATAAGTAATTTTTCTAATATTAGAATATGCTACTCTTCCCTCTAACACTCCGTTTACGATAGATTTAAAATTATCATCCATTACAATCATTTTAGATGTTTCTCTTGCTATATCTGTACCACTTCCCATAGCAATACCTATATTTGCAGCTCTTAATGCAGGGGCATCGTTTACTCCATCGCCAGTTACAGCAACAAATTCACCTTGTCTTTTTAATGATTCTACTATTTTTAATTTTTCTAGAGGTGTAACTCTTGTAAATATTTTTTTTCTTTTTACAAATTCATCAAATTCTTCTTCAGTCTTTTTTAGATATTCTTCTACTTCTGTTCCTGTTGTAACTTCATCATATGTATTTGTAAGTTTTAAATCTTTTGCAATTTTAAATGCTGTTAATGGGTGATCTCCTGTAATCATTAATACTTTTATTCCCGCTGTTCTACAATCTTTTATTGCTTTTACAGCTTCTTTTCTAATAGGATCAATAAATCCAACTAAACCCATAAATTTTAAATTTTTAATATCTTTTTCTGTATATTCATCTTTTTTTTCTATTTTTCCATTTGCAAGTGCAATAACTCTATAACCATCTTTTGATAATAACTCATTTTGTTCTTCTAATACTGTAGTATCAAAACCCTTTTTAAGATTTATGCTATTACATAGGGACATTACTACTTCTAATGAACCTTTTACTGTACAGTACATTTCATTATCTTTTTTGTAAAATACTGCTGAATATTTATTTGCTGACTCATATGGTATTGTTTCAACTATTTCTATGTCATCTATTTTTGTTTTTATTTTTTCTCCTAAAACTAAAAATGCAATGTCTATTGAATCTCCTATTTGTTCGCTTTTTGAGAATTTTGCTTCATTGTTTATTACACCTAGTTTTGCAATTTCTTCTGCATATTGTAATTTTTCACCTGATACTGTTCCATCTGTTGTGTATCCAGATCCTGAAATTAAATATTCCATATTATTTGGTAACACTATTTTTTTTGCTGTTTGTTCATTTACTGTTAGTGTTCCTGTTTTATCGCTTGCTATTGTTGTACAACTTCCTAGAGATTCTACTGAGTATAATTTTTTTGCTACAACTTTTTTCTTTGCCATTCTGTTTGATGCAATTGTTAATGCCATAGTAAGTGCAAGAGGTAGTCCTTCAGGCATTGCAGATACTGCAAGTGCTATTACTGATAATAATATTTCTTGTAATGGCATACTTTTGGCAATTAACAATACTGTTAAAATAACTGATAATATTGCTATTAATATACTTATTTGTTTTGAAAATTTTTCAACTCTAATTGTTAGTGGTGATTTTTCTTCTTTAGTGTTATTTATTGTATTAGCTATTTGTCCTATTTGTGTACTTAAACCAACACTTGTTACTATTGCTTTTGCTCTTCCTGTAATTATACTTGTTCCTGCAAATAACATGTTTGATTGACTTGTAATTGCAAGTTCTTTGTTTCCTAATATCTTAGCATTTTTTTCTACTGCTAATGACTCGCCAGTTAATATTGATTCATCTACTGTTAAATTATGCGCTTCAATTAATCTTAAATCAGCACTTATTTTGTCACCTGACTCTAAAAATACATAATCACCTACTGTTATGTCTTTTGAATCTATTAGTACTTCTTTTCCATTTCTTTGTACCTTTACAATTTCAGGTACTAATTTTGATAGTGCTTCAACTGTATTATTTGCTTTGTTTTCTTCGTATGTTCCAATTATTAAGTCAACTAATACAATAAATGTTATTGCAAGTGCATCAACTACTTCTCCTACAACAAGTGATGCAATTATTGCTACTACCAAAAGTAATACTATTGGATCTAGTAATTCTGATATAAAAATTTTTAAAATGCTATCTTTTTTCTTTTTTGGTAATTCATTATATCCATATTTTTCAATTCTTTTTTCTGCTTCTCTTGTAGATAATCCATCTTCATTTGTTCTGAATTTTTTAAATAATTCATCACAACTCATTGCATAAAATCTATTTTCTTTCATACATACACTCCCATTATTCTATCATTGGTATTGTATCACAAATAAATAAGAAAAAGAAGATATAATATTTTTATTTACATCTTCTTTATGACAAATCAAATTTATTTGGATCTGAAACTGTATCTTTTGTAAGTACTAGTTTTTTATATTTCTTTGTTTCATTTTCTAGTATACTTTTTTCTGCATTATTAATAGCGTTTGTTAAAATATTATTAACTGAACGCATTCCAGTTTCACAATTTGATATACTATCTAGTACTGCATCAATAAATGAATCATCTGCTAATATATCAATACCAAATTGTCTTTTATATCTTTCTCTTTTTTTGGCAAGTATACTTAATTTAGATTTTAGTAATATTTGTTTTTTTATTTCTCTTGTTAATTCATCAAACGTTAACAGTGTTGAAATTCTTGATAATTGTTCTAGGGTAAAATATCCTTTTTCCATTATTTTCTTTCTTACATCAGAATCTGTTCCTAATTTTATTGTTTGTTCTTTAGTTGATCCAAATCCCATAGCTTTCTTTGTTTCATATATTCTTTCAAATACACCTGCATATACTTTATTAGTCATTTTTGAATCAAACATAAATGAATAATGGTCATTTTCTACTGGGAAAGTTCCTCCTGATGTAAATGTTAACATTATATTTCTTATAATTGTTTTTATATCAAGGTCCGAATCACTTAATTTTTCAAATTCATCTAGAAAAACAAGCCCTCTTTGTGCTTTTTCAATGTCACTACATGCTTTTACATATAGTTCACATAATATATCTTCTATTGTTATTCCCCTTATACCTTGTGGTACTAAGTTAGATGCGTTATATGTTACATATGGAATTCCTAAGTATGATGCAGCAGCTTCAACTGTTTCTGTCTTTCCTGTTCCTGTTGGTCCAACAAGTAGTATCGAATCAACACTTTCTCCTTCTTCTGCAGTAACATTCATATATAATTTTTGTGCAAATGTATCAATTGCTGCATCATGGCCAAATACTTTTTCATTTATTGCTTTTCTTAACCCATTATATGATATTTCTGAAGATGGTTGTGCTTGGGTAGTTTTTGTTTTTTTATCTGGTTCTTTATTATATGAACCTTCTGGTAGGAAACCACTTTCTACTTCACTTAGTGTATCAATTTCATCTATTTTTCCATTTATCATTTTTACTCTTGTTACACCTTTTTTATCTGTATATTCCTTAAATCTATCTATTAATCTTTTGTATTTTTCAAGTAGAATTTTTACTTCTTTTATATCTTCACAAGCTAATAATTCATTAATAGAATCTCCATTTAGTAATAC
>AUXO011017850.1_pt1 | contig 16927 bp, 7 predicted proteins | sample 768731 | NCBI WGS metagenome assembly AUXO01 (sample SAMN02715735, study PRJNA202380) | gut metagenome | biome: sheep rumen | host: Ovis aries | place: New Zealand: Palmerston North
GCATTCACCTTTCTTTACATCGAAAGAAATATCGTGAACAGCCTTCATCTTCTTGTGACCGTTACCGAAGAAGAACATCTTCAAATGTCTAACAGATACTAAGTTTTCTTCGTCTTTATAACTGGTATCTTCAGGGGCAATAATTTCATCTAAACCCTGAGTTAAAATTTTATTTAAATCATTACTCATTTTCGATACCTGCCTTTTTCAAAGATGCCTTAATACGCTGTGAAACAATCTTTGGTTTTTCAACCTTAGGTGCTCTTTCATCAAGAAGCCATGTAGCAGCATAATGAGTTTCAGAAATAGCAAAATATGGTGGCTCTTCCTTAAAATCAATCGCTAAAGCATACTTGTTTCTTGCAGCGAATGCATCACCTTTAGGTGGATTGAGCAAATATGGAGGTGTTCCAGGAATTGCTTCAAGCTTTTCTTTTGAATCAATATCTGGGATTGATGATAACAAAGCCCATGTGTATGGGTGTCTAGGATCATAGAAGATGTCATTAGCAGTACCAACTTCAACAATCTTACCAGCATACATAACAGCGACTCTATCAGCCATATTAGCAACAACACCTAAGTCGTGTGAAATGAAGATAATAGACATATGACGTTCAGCCTTAAGTCTATTGATAAGTTCAAGAATTTGAGCTTGGATAGTAACATCAAGTGCAGTGGTAGGTTCATCACAGATAAGAATTTCTGGGTTAGCAGTTAAAGCGATAGCAATAACTATTCTTTGTCTCATACCACCAGAGAATTCAAACGGATATTGCTTGAATCTTAATTCTGGTTGAGGAATACCAACTTCTTGCATAACCTTTAAGGCAGCTTGTTTAGCAGCTTTTTTGGTCAACTTGAACATTCCGACATAACGTTCGTTTTCAAGTTTAATTTGTTCTTGAAGTCCTTCTTTATCTTCTTCTTTAGCATTAGCTAAAGCAGCATTAATTTCTTCCAACTTCTTCTTGTGTTCTAATGCTGCTTCCTTTTTGTAATTTTCATTATCAGCATTAGCTTTCTTCTTAGCTTCTTTTAATTTTGCTTTTAATTCTGGAAGTTCAGCTTTATAAGTAGCATTTGCTTCTTTTTTAACAACAGAAATTTGTTTAGAAAGTTCAGCATGCTTTGCTTTCTTTTGTGCTAAGATTTCTGATTTCTTCTGTGCAAATTCAACTTTGAATGCATTTAATGCATCAACTTTTCTTTGATAAGTTGGATCATCTTTTGCGGTTGAATCAACAGCAAACTTCAATTCTTTTAATTTTGCCTCTAAAGTATTGATTTCATCTTTAAAAGCATAGTCAGAAGCTTCTACTGCATGCTTTGCACTAGCTATTGCAGTATCCCTTTTAACTTTGCAGTTCTTATAATTAGCTTCATCAACAGAAATTAATTTATCGTATCTGCGTTTAAGTAAATCAGAGTTGACAAGCATAGCTTCAGTGATTTGCTTACCGACTTTCATAATTGGATTTAATGAAGAGAGAGGATCTTGGAAAATCATACCGATCTTATGACCTCTGATACGATGGAATTCACTCTCTTCAATCTTAGTTAAATCTTCGCCTTCATAGATAATAGAACCATTTTCAATGACGGCACTTGCAGGTAAGATACCCATGATTGTCTTACTGGTTACTGATTTACCAGAACCAGATTCACCGACAATACAAAGGGTTTCTCCTTTGATTAAATCAAAGGAAACACCTCTAACGGCATGAACTAAGCCTTCATCGGTTTTAAACGATATCTCCAAATCTTTAACGGAGAGAATAATATCTTTTTCTTTATTTTCCATACTATTCTGTTCCTTTCAATGACGGGTTAAAGGCATCTCTTAAACCGTTACCAAACAAGTTGAAGCATATCATAATAAGTGAGATGATTACAGCAGGGAAGATCATCTGATATGGATAAATATCTAAGAAGTCTTGACTGCTTGATAAGATAACACCTAAAGAATCTAAGCCTTGTAAACCTAAGCCTAAATAAGAGATGGTAGCTTCAGAGAAGATGACTGATGGAATCATAAGTACTGATGAAGTGACAATAGTACCTATAGCGTTAGGTAAGATGTGACGGAAGATAAGTCTTGGTGATTTAGCACCTAAAGTTCTTGCCGCCAAAACATATTCTCTACCTCTATATCTATAGAATTGAGATCTTGTAACTGAAGCAGTACGAATCCAACCAGTTAAGCAGAGTGCTAAAGCAAAGACGAAGAAGTTAGAACCTAACTTAAGAGTTAAAACTGTCATTAAAACAATCCATGGAATACCGGATAAGACATCGGTAATTCTTTCCATTGTTAAGTCAACTCTTCCACCAAAATATCCGGAGATTGATCCCCAAACAACACCGATGATGATGTTGATTGCAGAAACAATAATACCTAATAATAATGATGTTCTTAAACCGGAGAAGACATATTTAAGTAAGTCTTTACCGTTTTGCTCAGTACCCATAAGATGCATTGGCATCTTTTCATAACCTAAATATTTCCACATTAAGACAGTACAAGTGAAGGTGTATGATACACCACCATCGCTTAATGTGCTGGTTGTGATGTTTTCAATTGATCTAACATAAACTTCACCTGATTGTTTACCAAGTTCAGTTAAATATCCATTCTCTTCAATATTACCTTTAGTATAGGTTGAGAAGTCACCACTAGTTAAATAACCAGCTTCATACCATGATTTAAAGGTATTACCGAAGACATGAATATCTGATCTATAACCATATGTTAATTCATATTGATCATATAAGATGTCACATCTAGAAACTTTGACATCTACTGGAATAATTTGGGTTGAGTTATTACTTGCCCAATATCCATTGTTATCTCTTCCATCAACTTCTCTAGGTCTAAGAAGCATAGCGTTAGCATCATCAAATGATCTAGCAGCTAATTCTCTTCTTTCAGTCTTGGTTGTTGAATCAGAAGTGAAGACAAAGTCTTTAAGATAGAAGTTAGAAGTGGCTTCTTTACTTGAGAAAGCACATAAACCAACTTGACCTCTAAGTTTGTTACCTGATAATGCAAGTTTTGCTGATAAAGTTGGATTGCTCTTAACTAATTCAGTCAAATTGAGTTCTTGCTTTGCGTGTGTAACAATCTGTTGATCTTGAGCGAGGTTCTCTTCAACTGCGTCTTTATAATCAGTTGTTGTCATAAGGTCGATGAATTCATCGTTTGTCTTAAACATCAATGAATATTTAGGAGCAGATTGACTATCTTTGTGTGTACCTAGAGTAAAGGCGACAGTGTAATTGTGGTTAAAATCATATTCATATTGATATGAATAGATGTATGTTCTTTGTTCAGTTTCACTTGGTAAAACATTGAGTTGAACAAATCCGCCTACACCATCAGCAGTGCTTCCTTGATTATAACCAGTAGTTATATTCTTAATTTCAATCAAGGCTTTTTCATCACCTTGACCAATATAATTCCCATCTCCATCATATGGATAAGGACTATTACCATACCATCTAGTTCCATCCCAGAATCCGTTTCCGGCTTCATGAATCTTAGGAGGTAAGTTTGTTTCATAGTTGTGCTTATTCTTAATATCATAAGGAATAACACCATTGATTGGTAAAGCGACAGCTAAAACAAATAATATACCTAAAATGATAGCACCGACAACAGAACTCTTGTTCTTAGCAAAACGACGTAATGCATCTTTAAAGAAGGTGGTAGGTTTAGTTGTAAATTTGGTATCGTGAATTGTTTTATCTTGTTGAACAAGTGAAAAATCAGCATCGGAAATCTTATTTCCGTTTACTTCTTCGATTTTACTTCCAGCAGCTGGCATGGAAGATTGAAGTTCAAATTCTTTATTCTCTTCCATTTTAGTTGCTAGCTCCCATTCTAATACGTGGGTCAACAATACCGTAGCTTAAGTCAACAAATAAGTTGGCAAATAAGCCGATAAGTGTATATGTTGCCATATCAACAAGTAAAACGTTCCAGTCTTTGAAACTGATACATTCGATGAATAAGGAACCGATACCATTGATTCCATATAACTGTTCAAGAATCATAGAGCCGCCTAAGATACCGATGAATTCACCGATAACCATAGGAACGATTGGAACCATGGAGTTACGTAAGGCGTGTCTAACGACGCATTGTCTTTTAGATAAACCTTTAGTTCTTGCTAAAAGCAAGAATTCACTAGACATAACTTCACAAAGTTCAGCTCTTGTATAACGAGTAAATCCTGCAACAGTACCGAATGTTAAAGATAATACAGGAATTACCATAGCCTTTGCATATTCACTAATAGGGGCACCAGCAAGTGGCCAGTGGGACTCTAAAAGGTGAGTTTTAAAGGATAAAACTAACATCAATAATGAAATAATAACGAACGACGGAACAGAAATGAAGATCATAACTATTGTAGAAAGAGCATGATCTATAGGTTTATTCTTATTTAAAGCCGCAATGATACCAAATAAGAAGCCTAAAGGTAAGGAGACAATAAGAGCAAAGATATTGATGACTATTGATGGTCTTAATCTATGAAGAATAATAGACATCGCAGTATTACCAGTATCAATAGCTGAAGATGTTCCCCAGTCAAATTTGGTAAATATGCCATACAACCAGGCTCCGTATTGCTGAATTAAAGGTTTTCTGTAGTAATACCAAGTGACACCTGTTGGGTCAGTATATGGAGATATAATCAAGTTTCCAAGTCCGGTTTGCTCGGACTTGAAAACTAAATAATATCCTTTGGAAACTTGGTCATCACAAAAGGCCTTCTGAGCAACATCGTTGCCAGTGATTGCACCATCAGGAAGCATTTTAATTAAGAAGAATGTAATGGTTAAGATGATAAAAGCAGTTAATAGTAATAGCGCGATTCTCTTAAGACTGTATTTTAGAATGTAAGGCATTGTGACTTTATTTTACAAATTATTGATTATTAATACCATAGTAGGTAAGTAATTTAAGTGTTCCGGTTAATTGAGTATGATTTTCATCATTAATTGAGTAGGTGACAGTTAAGACTGCTTGACGTAAGTCTCCATCAGAGAAGTTGGTTCCTTCATTATCACCAGCACCAACTGGGATATCTAATCTTACATTAGTTGAAGATAAGGAGGAGACGTCAAGAGATTTAGTAGCTGCATCGTTTGATAATTGTAATTCTTCAATCTTTGCGCCAGCTTGGATCAAAGCTTCGAAGGAAACAGTATAAACGACAGTTTGAGTTGAAGCATCCATAGATGTGTATTTAGCGCTACCTTTAGAAACAAGAGAAACGTTCTCAAGTTTAGCGATGTTACCTGCGTTGTCTAAGGCAACAGCAGAGTTACCTGCGCTCCATAAGGAGTCATATGACCACTTCTTGCCATCATAGACGATATCGTCGCTGACTTCAGAAGTATCTGGACCCCAGTTAAGAGTGAAGCTAGATGAGTTATCAGATTTTAAGACTTCGAAGAATTGTAATGGGTTGAGGTCATTACCAGAGATAGCACCGAAGCCTAAGGCGAATTCACCTTGTTTCATCTTGTTATAGACTTGTTGATAGTCGGCAGATCCCTTGATTTGATTGACATCAAATTTATAACTTCCGCCATAAGCAAGATTCAAATAATCATTAGCAATCTTCTTGATAGAATCGAAGACGTCACCATAAGTATCTTCATCGGTTTCGTTCATCCAGTTCATATCAACTGTAATCATGTATGGGTTAGCTGGTGTACCAGCGGCGCCTGTATTCTTTTCAGTCTTTAATTTCTTTCTGTTTGGAACAATAACTTCTTCCATAACTTGAGCAAATTCACTGGTTGCTGCTTCGACGTTGTAACCATAAGAATCATTGTATCTATCAGCTAAGACAGCTTTGTGAGCTGCAGTAGAGTTATAAGAAACAGAATTCTCTGGGTCGATTAAGTAGTTATCAGAGAGATATTCTTGTGTTGGAGTCATACCTCTTGATTCACAGATTGTCTTTCTATCAAGACCATATGATAAGAAGTTAAGGAAGTGCTTGTTAGAGAGATAGAAAGGAACATAATCGGAATATCCTTTTTCGGAGCTACCATGTGGATAAACACTTCCGTTAGGACCGAAGTTCTTAATCCATTGTTGTTCAGTTGTTGCGTTGACATTGATCTTGAAGTTAGCATCAGCTTTAGTCTTATAACGATGCCATCTCATATCAGTACCAACACCATCATCACTAGCGAAGTCACCCTTTAATGCATCTTTGTCTGGACTATAAGAGTCGATTTCAGCATTTAAGAAGTGCTTTTGAAGTTCAGAGTTCTTAGAAGAGATCTTTCTCCATAAGAAGCCAGGAATTTGATAAAGTTGTCTAGTGGTACCATCGCTTAATGTTTCACTGGTAATGTGATAACCAGGGTTTCTAGTTAAGCAGTAGTATTGTCCACTTTCCCACTCTTCAATGTAGTATGGACCAACAGCGATAGTTGTATCAACGAAGGTGCAACCATCAGTTGTATTTTCACCATAGCTGGTTCCATAAATCTTGATGAAATCAGCTGGAATTGGTGAATATAAGCTAGAAGCTAAATAGTACATTGCATAGAATTGAGTGCATGGATAGAGTAAGTTGAATTCAATATATGAACCTTTTTCATCAGTACCAACGAATAAGTTCTTTGGTTTGGTCATATATTCATCCCATAATGTTTCATTATAGAATTCAGTCTTTGGATCGGCTGGTAATACACTAGTCTTACCAAAGTAACCAGCAGCACCAGCAAAGCCGGATAAACCATCAGTTAATTCAGTTCCTCTATATTGACCATTGTAGTTAGTAAGCATGAACTTGAATGGAGTTAAGTAATCTTCAAGTTCAATCTTTCTACCATTGAACTGAGCTCTTCTAGCAGTGATAGTTGGATCACTTGCTTTGCCTTCAGAGATACCTAATGCATATTTTGGAGCATCATCACCAGTTCTAACATAGATTCTCCATCTCTTATTTAATGAGGCGTTGTTTGGTTTTTCATCTTCGCCGATTGCAATAGGTCTAGCTTGATCAGCAACGGCAAGTTCTGGATACCATTCATAACCATCACCTGTTGCATTAAGTCTAGTTGAGAAGTAAGAACTTGTTAAGTAACTTGCTAAATCGCTGACATCTGAACCAGATGCATCCATAGCATTAGCAGAGAGTGGAAGAGCAGAAGTTCCGACTTGATAATAATCTGGATGCTTAGCGGCTCTTGGTAAAGTGCCGTTAAGTTTACCTTCTCTCTTAGTACCCCAACCATAACCGGCGACATATTCTCTAGCGGCTGGAACATATCTGCTGTTGTAACAGACATATGAACCATTTGAGAACATGGTGATACCAGTTAAGTAATTGTCAACAGCATAATCTTCAAGAGCGGCTAAAATCTTAGCTTTCTCTTCGTAAGATGCTGTGGAATATGATTGAATACCAGTGGCTAAAGAAGCATCTTCAACTTCAAAATTGACTGAGAGTGTTTCTTCACCAGCAGTGACAGTAACAGTTGATACACCAGCTGCAACTGGAGTTAACAAACCGCTATAAGTATCAATTAACAATGCGGATGTATTTGAACTTACAAAAGATGGATTAACTTGAGCACCAGAGACAACTAATTGAGCGGTTTTGACACCTTTTGTTAACTTAAGAGTTTGTCCCTCGGAAACTTCATTACCATAGTAAGTAACGATCATTTCGTTTTCTTCTTCAGCTGAAGAAACCTTTGTGCTAGTATTTCCACTTACTGGAACAGAACTTACTTTCTTTTGACAGCTGCCTAATACCATAACGCTGCCGATGATGGCCATCATTATGAGCTTGTTTGAATTTTTCATATTGTTTACCTCCATAACAGGTTTGCAAAAATGCAGTTATTTAAAATAACTTAATTATATTAACATATAATAGGGGTCAAATTAGAACTTTTTACTTTATTGAATAATTTAAAAGTATGAAATCGCTTTCTTATGATTTGCTAGCGACTAAAATTATTGACATTATTATGCCAGCAATTAAGAATCCACCACCATATACAAAGAAAGGCAAATAGACAAATTTGTTGTGTTTTCTTTTCTCTGTTTGAGTGATGTGGTACTCATTTGCTGACTCGTATCTCTTTGGTGAATTTCTTCTCCAAGAAGATAACCAAGTACCAAATTGATATTCAAAAGTATCAAAGGTTCCGCATCTGTGGACAAAAACTAGTCCAGCAGCACCTAAATAGACAACTCCAACCACAGTAAAAATATTAGCTAAAGTTATTCCAGCAAGAAAGTAACATAGCAAGATAACTACGACGGGAATTACCGATAGAACGGACCAAAAAATAATCCTTTTTAATACTTCTTTTTCTAACATAATATAAGTGGAAAAAAGCCCAGTAAACTGGGCTATTTTTCATTTTTAGGCTTTCTTCTTTTTCAAGATGAGTAAGATGATTGCAACAATAGCGCCAACACCGATAACACTGCCACCGATGATAAGGCCAAGTTGCCATCCTTTTAATCCGGATTTCTTACCTGGATCAACTTCTCCTCCACCTTGGCTAGATGATGTTGCATCACTAGTTTGAGATGAATCTGGTTGACTTGAAGAAGTTGGGTCAACTGGAGCACCGGCTTTTCTTGGATTTGAGCCAAGTTCAACAGGCATATAGTTGATCTTAAAGTCTGTTGATGTCTTTGGTAAGGTGAATGAGATAACACCAGTACCAGCATCATAAACGAATTCAACTTCCTCTTCTTCAACTAAAACGGAGATTTGGTCTTCAGTTAAACCAGCACCGATATGTAAGAAGACTTTGTAGTCACTCTTTGGTTCATAATCGTTACCATTTGCTTTATAGAAGGAGACAGAGAAGAGTGCATATCCACCAGAAACATTGAGTTGAGTGATATCAAAGTCATGTTTGTTTTCAACAAATGGAGCAGAAACAGCCATTGATAAATCGTTTGGATGGACAAGGAGTCTATTTGAGTTAAGAGCATAGTCAGAAACAGTGATTAAGATAGAATCATTGTTCTTCATAGCATCAGTTAAGGTGAATTCAGCATAGCTTAATCCAGTAGCTTCATCAAGTGATGTTAAGTAGCTAGCACCATTAACTTCAATAATATCAGCTTCCTTAGCAAAGACTCTCACACGTTCATAAGTTCTACCAGCAAGTGTAACTTCACTCTTACTAAATCCAACAGCTTCTGGAGCAGTAGTATCAATTCTTAAATCATAAGAATTAACTTTAGCAGTTCCGGTAGCAAGTGGAGTGAAGGAGAAGTTAAGTTTGTAATCACCATCAGCGATGTTATTAACATCAATATCAGCAAAGCCTCTATGAATGGTTAAATCAGATTTTAACCATGATTTATATAAGGCACCACCTTGGTTGTAGTGGCTGATAGTATCAGAATATTGGAACATATCATCTAAGGTTCCACTCTTGATAACTTGATTATTCTTATCAGTGATAGACCAGCTTGATGTCTTAATTGTTCTATTGACGAAGAAGACAGCAACGATATGATCAGAGATGCCCTTAGCACCTGCAAAGATTTGCTTGCTTCCTTCAATTGGAGTAGCAATTTGGAATTCAGCATTGATACTCTTTGTGGCAGCTGTATCCATCTTCATAATGCTAGTGATTGTTGCTTCACTAACAGCACCTGCGTGTGTTGCTAAAGTTGAACCAACATAAGCATTGTTCTTAACATATTGAGCATTTAAGTTCTTCATGTAGTTATCAACTAATTCAGAGTTGTAAACATGATTTTCTTTCTTCTCAAAGTCGAATGGTTCGACAGCTGCACCCTTGGTATAGTCACCATAGAAACCAACATATGGAAGGCTTAAATCTAAACCATCTTCTGTCTTGTTCTCAAAGTTGACAAATCCTTCAATGAAGGATCCACCGGCATCTTCGAAGAAGTGAGCATAATATTCTCTTAATGTTCCTTGGAAGGTTGAACCATCTTTGAATGTCTTATCGATAGCGATGTTATCGATTCTAACTTTCATAGTTCCATTAGCTGTTGCGTTAGCAGCGACAGATATATCGTTAGTTGAACCAGAAGCATAATTTGCAGCTGGAACTTCTAAGATATCATCGTTGATAGACATTGTAACTTGTCCAACAACAGATTCTGGAGTGTCCTTCTTACTAGAAGCATCTTGATTATCATATTCTTCATGAGTGACTTGCATTCTAAGTTGTGGAATCATAAGTGATAAGGATGGAGTGAAAGTCTTAGCAACTGCAGAGTCATTATGAATGGTATATGGAATCTCAATATAAGCTTCATTATTTTGGCTTAAATCGGTATTTAATGTGCCAGTATTCTTAAGTTCAGCCTTAGCATCAGCAACACCACCATCATTTAATGTTGTTGTGACATAAGAATTAGAAGCTAAGATTCTTCTAGCGTTGATTCTACCAGCACCTTGAATTCTAACAGAAGCAACTTTCTTTTCAGCTGTTGCATCCTTTAACTTATCAGCGTTAGACATAGCAATCTTGCTAAGTTTTTCTTTCTTATAAGTTTGATAAGCTTCAGCGCTTGCTTCTTTTAATTCACCATTATTTTCTGGATTCTTTTCACCCATGACAAGTGCCATAGCACCAGTTAAGTTTGGAGATGCCATAGAAGTACCGGACATGAATTCATAACCTCTTAATTTAGAAGTTGAATCATCAGCTAATTCAGTAGCATTGACAGCACCAATAATTTCTTTACCAGGAGCAGCGATAGTTGGACTGACATCTAAGTTATAAGATGGACCATCACTAGAATATGAAGAATAAATATCTCCATCTGGTGTATTTTGAATAGTATTCTTACCTAATGTTAAGGTTCCATTAGTATTAACAGCACCGAAATATTCACTTGAAGATTGGAAGACAAAGACAACAGGAATGGTTGGCTTTAATCCATTGAAGTCCATATTCATGTTGAATGTGACACCAGGAACGTTATTGATAACGACTAATGCTGTGCACTTGTTAGCCATAGCAGTTTCAGTCTTATCTCTAAATGTTGTAGAACCACGATCAACAACAGCAATCTTGCCTTCAATAGTAGCACCAGCATTCTTAGCAGCTACATAGTCTTCATTTTCACCATATCCACCGATTCTAACGAATTCGAAATCGCCAGAAGTTTCATCACCTAATAATTCAGTTAATGGATGTGGATTATCTAATTTATCTTCCATGCTAGCTCTATTGATAGCTTGGTCAGAATAAGAGATAGCAGTGCCACCAACTAATAAAATGGATTCAAAGAATGCTTTGTTTGGGTTAGAAGAAGCGACAACATTGTTATATTCATCAACAATAGCTTCTCCGCCTAAGATACCTGTTTCAACTGTATCAGTTGTCCAGTCAGCTAAGCCTCTAGTACCAGCATTGCTTGCTTTACCAGCATTACCAGCTGAGAAGTTGATAACTGTACCAGCTTGGCTTGCTTTCTTAATAGCATTATAGATTTCAGATTCACCATCATCATGTTCAGTTAAATCAGAACCTAATGATAAGTTGACAACATCAAGACCTAACTTGGTTGTCATTTCAAAACTCTTAATCAATGAAGCATCACTTGCTCCGCCTCCACCATCTGGGAAGACTTTGAATATAGCAAGTTGAGCATTTGGAGCAATACCATTGAATTCATCACCGTTAGCAGCTGCAATAGAAGCAACGTGAGTACCATGATTCATATCTGCTCCATTTGGATCGACGTTTGCGTCATTATTAGCAATATCATAAGAGAATGGAACTTTGTTATTGATCCAAGTATATGTTCTGCCATTAACATAACCAGCAGCTTCAATCTTTTCTTGTGTTAATGAACTTTCAGTTAATTTATCAGCGGTTAAATCTTTAAATGCTGGAGCATTAAGAGTAAATCCACCCTTGGTAGCTGCAGTGACAGCAGCAGCTCTAGAATCGGTTCCTTCAACTTGGTTAAGGAATAAACCAGTATCCATAATACCGATAGTTACGCCTTTTCCACCTTGTGAAGAAGTTGCACCGCTAGCGATAACATCTTCAGCTCTTGCTTGCATTGTTTCTGCTGAATAGTTGCTTAATTTTTCAGTTTTGTATTCATTTTCAGCAGCGGCTCTTAATGTCTCATTGATTGAATTAACTTGTTGTTCGACTTCAGGTCTAGACCAAGTATGAGATTTATTGACGTTAAGAACGCTAGGCATATCTTTGATGATTTGAGCCATTCTGTCATTATCAACAGTAATAGAGAAACCGTTATACAATGTGTCATATGTATATCCAATCTCATATGTGCCCTTTTCAAAACGATATGCAATTTCATTTAAGACTCTATTTCTTCCTTCAACACCGTTGGCGGCTTGAACGATGAAAGTAGTTCCTTCTTCTTTGCTTTCCAATTGACTTAAATCAATACTGACTTTGCTTGTTAAAAGTCCAAGTCCTAATACTGATGTAATTGTAAGTAGTGATAATGTCTTTTTCATAATCTACCTCCGATCAAGTAATAAAATTGTATCAAACTTCGCCACTAAATAAATATATATATTTTAATGACTAAAATATTTTAAAGTAAAAATCCTTATTTTTATTAGTGATAATAAAAACTATATTTATTTTCAGTTATAAAAGCGCTATCATTTATTTTTTATCAGTTTATAACATTAATTTTTTAACAACTTTAACCATCAATTCCATCTCGTCTAAATCGACGTATTCATAACGGCCATGACAGTTATAATCACCAGTTCCTAAATTCGGACATGGTAATCCCATAAATGATAATTGTGAACCGGTTGTTCCACCTCTAATCGGCTCATATTTATAGTCAATATTTAATTCTTTGTAGGTGTCTTCCATCTCTTTTTGAATCTGTGGATATTTATCTAAAATTGTTTTCATATTGTGATATTGTTCAATAAATTCTAGTTTTATCGCTTCATATCCAATCTTTTCATTAAGTCTTTTTGCAGTCAATTTAGCAAGTTTTATCATCTCCATAACTTGCTCATCTTTAAATGATCTGATTATGTAGGTTGCACTTGCATTATCTTCACATCCAAAAATATCACAAAGATGGAAGAACGGTTCTTTATCAGTTGTATCTTCTGGTCTTAAAAATTCTGGTAATGCATTTTGAAAATGAATTAAAACATTAGCAGCATTTACCATCTTATCCTTTGCTGCTCCTGGATGGATTGATTTACCAGTAACTTCAACTTTCATTCCATAAGCAGAGAATGATTCAATTTCGATAAATGATGAATCACCACCATCGATTGTATATCCATATTTTGCTTCTACATTTTGCATAGAAACATGTCTAGCATCAGCTCCTATCTCTTCGTCAGTTGTAAAGATAATCTCTAATGAACGATGTTTTTTATCTTTTAAGATGTCTTCAAGAGCGGTCATGATAATTGCAATACCAGCTTTATCATCTCCGCCAAGCAAAGTTGAACCATCAGTATGAATAATTTTATGACCGACACTATGTTTTAAAGTTGGGAATTCTTCTTCAGTTAAAGACATTGAATCATTAAGTTTAATATCTTTACCATCATAGACAACTATTGTTGGTTTAACATCTTTTCCACTAGCTTGATTAGAAGTATCCATATGTGCTAAAAGAGCGAGCATATCCTTAGAGGATTCTCCATAGAATTTAGCATCGATAACACCGTATCTATTCACTGATATTTCATCAGGATTAAATTCTTGTAATTCTTTTAATAATTGCTCAGTAAGATTTAACATTTTCTTGTTAGAACAAGAAGTTGCTTGTTCTTCTAAAGCTGTTGTTTCAAAAGAAACATAGTTTAAAAATCTATCTAAAACACTCATGATAATAGCCTCTTTTTAATCTTTATTTATTCTAAATACATAATTGCATTCATAATATTTAGAAGTGAATCTATAAGTCTCAGCAAAATTACCTTGTCCAAGATATGATTCACTTAAATTCTCATGAATCTTATCTTTATATTTATCTATGATATTTGGACCGATATGCATAACCTTCTTAATCATAGAATTTACAACTGCAGTAGTTAATAAATCATATTTAATAGCATGTAAGTCGATGTCTTTTGTATTATCAAGTAGCACATCAAAAGTAACATGTCTAAGTGAAGAAGGAGCTTCTACTTGATCTAAAACAATGATGGCATCAATAAGACCTAATTTCTTAAATTCTTTTCTATAAGAATTAAGTAAAATTGAATATTTATATGCTTCCGAATAAGAACCATCAACTTTTCCATCAAAGGTCATAAATAGATAGTCTTTGTTATCAGCAATACTTATTTCTAAGAATGATTTTGGACAGACTCTTCTTACAGTTCTACTGATTAAATCAAAGAATGTTTTCTTGTTCTCTGGTTCAGGTCTAGAACTATTGATACCAACCAATTTAACAAATATGTAAATAAGAGGTTCGTTGGTTGAATAATTATTTTTAGAAACTTCAAACGCTTGTCTAAAGTTGTATGGATCAGTGATAAATTCAGTGGATGTTAAGATGTTGCGTCCATCTTCTTCTCTAATGATAAATGAATGACCATTAGTATTAAATGGTTGATTAAAACTAACATCTTGTAATGTCTTTAAGTTAGCGATTATGACATTATCAGCATTAATTTCATCATCTTCGTTAAGATAGAGAATATTCCATCCGAATTTACTGACAGTGTTATATTCTTCTTTCTTAATATCTCTACCAGCAAAGTCAGTAGCTTGAGATATCTCTTTATCACCAAAGACAGTTTCAAATATCTCTAGTGCTCTAATCTTATCTTTATTTTCAATATCGAGTTCAGTGATATCTTCTCTATCAATTTCTTCAATCACTGGTTTTTCATCTTCAATTGTATCGACATTTTCTTCAACAGCTTTTTCATCAGTATGAATTAAAGAATCATCTTTCCTCATCCATTCAGTATGTGATAATAAAGCATCTTTAAGGTTTTCTTGAGTATAAGATAAACCGTTGTTAGCTAAATATTCTCTTATCTCATCATATTTATTACTATCACCACCGAGCATCAAAAGACTATTGATATCTAATAAGAGATCATTTTCATTTTTAAGATTCTCAATCTTTCTATTATTTCTCTCTAATTGACCTGATAAGTCTTCAATTTGTCTTTGGTTTTGACTGACAACGTTTTCAAGACTTTCTTTAGATGTAATCAATTCTTCAATTTGCTTCTTCTTATCAGCATTTTCAAGTTCTAATTGATTACGTGTAGATTCAAGAGTAGAAATAGTTGTAGTTAATTCATTTAATTTCTTATTAAATTCGTTCTCAGAAGAATTGCTCTTCTCAGACATCAATAAATCAATCTTATCACTATCATTTTTAACCTTTTCAGCTAAGTTAGCGATTGTTTCTGATTTTTGAATATCGGCAGCATTTAATAAGTTGTTTAAATTATTAAGGTTATAGTTATCATTCTTAGCCTTATCTAAATCATTGCATGCAACATTGTAGTCAACAGTTAAATCAAAGTTCTGTTGTCTTAAAAAATCATTAGATTCAGTTAAATCAGTATTTTCAGTTTCGAGTTCTTCTATTCTTTGTGAGAAGATAACATTCTGTCTCTTTGCTTCATCTAATTCCTTAAGAATATTTAAATTATTAGCATTTAATTCATTAATTTGAATATTAAGTTGACTAATTTCTTCATCACCAAGATAAGAATATTCAATTTGATTATTCAAATTCTTAACTTTTTCTTTTAATTCTTCATTCTCAGTTCTTAAACTTTCAACTAATTCAGAATCTATATTCTCAATAGCTTCAGGTAAAACCCTAGCAGTAGATAAAGAAGAAAATGATTTCTTAATATCTTCAATTTGTTGAATTAGATATTCATTATTCTTTTTAATTTCTTCAATAATTAAAGAATTGTTGTCAGAAGGAACTTCTTCTTTCTTTTCACTATCTAATCTATCAATCTCTTCTTTTAATGCTCTGTTTCTTTCAGTTAAATAACCAATGACATCGTTTAAATGGATAATTTTTTCATTAAGTTCAAAGATTTCATTATCTTTTTGAACAATAACTCTATTTAAGCGGAAGACCTGTTCTAATTTTTCTCTTTCATCAACAGTAAAATCAACCTCTTTATTTTCTTCTCTATTCTTAATGACTTCATCAACATCATTACTCTTAGATTCAATAACAGTAGTTTCTTCAACTAAATCAGACTGTAATTGTTCTTGATCTAGTTGCTCAATAACTTGATTTATTCTATCTACTCTGCTTTCAATATGAGCTTCTTCTTTATCTAAGTTTTCAGTATTTGGAGCAGTATAACTTTCTTGACTTTGAATAGAATTGTCAATTATTTGTTCGACAACATCACTTTCGTCGACTTTCTTTTCAAAATTTTCTTCAACTGGATGTAATTCTTCTTCAGGTTCTTGTTCTTCTTGATCTTCTTGAACAATTTCTTCTTCGACTACTTCTTCGTTCTCTGTTTCTTCCTGATTTTGTTCCTTTTCAGTCTCGTTTTCTTCCTGAATATTTCCCAAATCAGTCTCAACTTTGTCCTCTAATTGTTCTACTTCAATCTCATTATTGTCTTCAATTTGTTCACTATTAGTCTCAGAATTTTCCCAATTTTGTTCCAAATCAGTCTCACTAGAGTCTATATTTTCTTCAGTTTTTTCTTCTAATGACTCTTCTACTGATTCTTCATCTACTATTTCTTCCTCAGTTGGATTTTCAGTTACTGGTTCCTCTTCTATAGCCTCTTCTTCTAAAGGTTGTTGTTCTTCAGTAGATTCTTGTTGTTCTTCAACAACTTCATTTTCATCCTCTACTTCTTCAACTATAGGTTCTTGTTCCTGAACTATTTCTTCCTGTGGCTCTTCTATTTCTTGGACTTCATTTTTTTCTTCAGTCTCGGTAGAG
>AUXO015864688.1_pt1 | contig 16927 bp, 16 predicted proteins | sample 768731 | NCBI WGS metagenome assembly AUXO01 (sample SAMN02715735, study PRJNA202380) | gut metagenome | biome: sheep rumen | host: Ovis aries | place: New Zealand: Palmerston North
GTAACAGTTCAGCCTTCCGGCTGAACTGAATAAAAAAGTTATTGTAAAAACGCCGAAATTTTTTTGCTTTCTTATGTGACTTTTCCACAGTAAATACGTTATATTTCACTGTTAGAGGATTATAAGAAAGCCATAAAAAATTATGTGCATAACTTTTTTGGATATTTTTGCTTTTTAGCGTTTTACGCTTTGGTAATCCACATTTTTTCATAAGTGACCGGTGTTATCCACAGTCATTTTGACGAATGGCAGAAACGCCGGAATTCGCTTTTTTTCCGTATTTCTGATAAAATCATACTATCAGAAAAAGAGGAAGGGAGGCGGCCATGAATGGGCGGCAATTATGAAAAAGGTTTGTACAATCAGCTTATGGAAGTCATGGCTCGTCTTGACGCAGTGGAAGAAGATCTTCATACAGAGAAAATCGAGCATAAAAATGATGTTGACCGTCTGAACGCCAAAATAGACTGCCTTACAGAGGAAAACAGGATTCTTAAAGACGATAATGCCCGTCTGAGAAGCATTATCAATAATGACAGTTCCAACACTTCCCTTCCGCCGTCCACCGACCAGAAAGGTGGAAAACCTGCTAACACCTATAACAGCCGCCAGCATACAGAGCGTAAAGCAGGAGGCCAGAAAGGACATAAGGGTACAACCCTTACAAAAGCAGAAGTAGAAGAAAAAATCCGGTCAGGGAAATGCAGACATAAAATCAGGAAGATTGGAAATCCTTCCAGCCGGAAATATGTCACAAAATATGTTGTAGACCTTGATGTTGCACCTCTTGTAACGGAAATACGCATCTATGCAGATAAGGATGGAAAATTCAACATTCCAGATGAATACCGGAGCGACGTAATATACGGAGCAAATGTAAAGTCACTTGCGACAGTCCTCTACAGCGAGGGTGTCATGTCAAACGACAGGATAGCTGCATTCTTAAATGCCGCAGGCAATAATGAACTCGGTCTTTCAGCCGGGAGCGTTTATGGATTCTGCAAAAAACTTGCCCAAAATGCGGAAGGCAGTATCCGAACTTTAGAAGAGGAACTGCTAAACCGGGAAGTAGTATTAACGGATGCAACCACAGTAACGGTCAATGGAGAACAGAATTATGTCCGAAATTTCAGCATAGAAAAGACAGTTGTCTACCGTGCCATGAAAAGCAAGGCAATAGATGCCCTAAAAAAAATAGATTTCCTCAAAAAATTTTCGGGAATCTTAGTACACGACCACGAAACAGCATTATACCATTTTGGAACAGACCACGGTGAATGTAATGTCCATATCATCCGTTATCTGCGTAAGAACACTGAGGAAACGGGGCATAAATGGTCAGCGGGAATGAAAGACCTGCTCTGTGAGATGAACCGGGAACGGAAAAAACTCATGGACCTGGGTGAAGAATCTTTTCCTGAAGAAATCCTGTATGACTATGAGAAAAGATACATGGATCTCATTGCTTCAGGACGTAAGGAAAACAAGCAACCCGGACACAGATATGCAAAGAAGGATGAAAAAGCACTGTTAAACCGTCTGGAGAAATACATGCACAATCACCTTTTGTTCCTGCATGATTTCAGTGTGCCGTTTGACGATAACATGAGTGAACGTGACCTGAGAAAAGTCAAGAACCGCCAGAAGATGGCAGGAGGATTTCGCAAAGACAGTGGGCATGAAATGTACTGTGCAATCCTGACAATCATAGAAACTCTGAAAAGAAGAAATATGGGATTAATAGAAAATGTAAAAAAGTTATTTATGGGGACACCGGCTATTTTTTAGCCAGTGCTAAGAGTGGTTGCTCAGCCGGAAGGCTGAACTGTTACTTTAAAACTCCTTTCTCCCAATAATAGTACTGTTTTGGGAGATAATCAAGTGCCTTGGGATAATAATATTGTTGTCCAGATTATATGTTCAATACATATGAATTGGGCACAATTAACAATATTTTTACCTTTTTTCTCAAATCATAATACCAATCAAAAATATATAACAAAAGCGATTCATAGTTTTTCAAACCATAAATCGCTTTATCGCACCGCTCCCTGCAGGAATCGAACCTGCAACTAGCCCTTAGGAGCTAGTTTTTTGCCATTTTTTCACTGTTTTTCGAAGTTTTTCTCAGTTCATTTTGGTTCAAAAACCCTTTAAAATCGAGGATTCTTTCACGCGTTAAAGTTTGAAAGAGTTTGTCTCTGTCAACCAAAGTTTTTCGTGGCCGATTAGCATCCGTTAGCAGAAACGGGGAAAGCCACGAACTTGTAGATCTAAATCACAAACGCGTAGACGGTACGAATTCAGCTTGGTACGATTCGCAGATTCTGGTTCGAATCCTATTTGAAACGATCATTATTGCCGCCTTTTTGCCTATTTCCTCAGTTTGATCCTGGAAATGATAACAACGTTTGGATTAATTTATACGAATATTATACTATAAAAGGAGTAGGCTGTCCATCGGATTTGGCCACAGTTGAACAATATTTTGTGCAGCCGAAAATTTGAGATTTTCGGCCACGCTGCCCGATCGATGGAACACCGTCAGCATCAGCGAACGAAAAAATTACAATTTTCAGTGCAATCCAACTGACGGATTAAACTAAAATTTTTTTCTCATTATTGCTGCAGGCAATCGCACACTTTATCTCTGAATAATCAATCATCTGTTTTCTCTATACGAAAAACGTTGATTACATCTGCATCAGGGCAGCAGAAACGATAATCCCCTGCTCTGGATACCGACAGTGAACCCCCATATCTCAAGATATCAATCATAGGAAAGAGTGTATGCATCGCCATAGGACACACTAGTCCCCGCTCAGTATCATAATCCCAGCAGTCCCCAATCTTATGTCCTCTATGACATCCCAATGTTCCCTTTTGATCGACAAGAGTGCTCTTGATCTTTGTTTTTTTCATATACCAGTTACCTATACACAATACAACATTTGATTTACCTCTTCCGGGCCAGCCATTGCTACTATTTAAGCAATGCCGCAAGGTCTTCTTCCGGAGTAGTGATCGGTGCAATACCATAATTCTCTACCAGGAAATTTAAAATATTAGGTGACACAAATGCAGGAAGAGATGGGCCGAGGCGAATGTTCTTGATTCCAAGATGAAGTAGTGTCAGCAGGATGCACACAGCCTTCTGCTCATACCAGGAAAGTACATAGGAAAGTGGAAGATCATTCACGCCACATCCAAATGCATCCGCAAGAGCTACTGCTACCTGGATCGCACCATAGGCGTCATTGCACTGTCCCATATCCATAAGCCTTGGTAAGCCGCCAATTGTTCCAAGATTAAGATCATTAAAACGATACTTTCCACATGCCAGTGTAAGCACAATGCTGTCATTCGGTGTCTGTTTTACAAACTCTGTATAATAATTTCTGCCCGGTTTTGCTCCATCGCATCCAGCTACCAGGAAGAAATGCTTGATCGCACCATTTTTTACCGCTTCTACTACAGTTCCTGCATTTTCAAGGATGAATCTATGACCGAAACCTGTAGATACTTCTGTTCCGCCATTAATTCCTGTAAATTCTCTATCCTCAGTAAATCCACCAAGCTCTAATGCTTTTTCAATAACAGGGGTAAAATCTTTTTCTTCACCAATATGCACTGCACCTGGGAATGCAACTACTTCTGTTGTAAACACTCTGTCTGCATAACTTGCTTTAGGAGGCATCCCTTTTTCTTCAATACACGATACATACGTGTCTCTATCAACTCTTTTAATTCCATTTTATCACCCAAAAAAGTTGCTCAAAATCGAAAATACGAGGTCAAATCAACTTGAACTGGAATTTAGTTTTTCATTTGACCTTTCTTATTTGTCCCAGTATTGCTCCATCCATATCTTTAAGATTGCTACGATTTCACGCTTCATCATTACCGGCGTATAGTTGTTTGGAAAATATCTGTGAAGCTGTTCATTTGTAAATATGACTCGGGATATTTCCCTTTTTTTATCTCACTCAAAATATCCTGCATCTTTTCCAAAGATAGTTTTCCTTCTTTACTCAGTTTCTTCATCCTTTGTGCCTGAGAGAGAAGGGACAGACTGGGCATAATCCATTGCCTCGATCAATTCTTTTTGCTCATTTTCTTTTAAAGCTGCCAGTTCGACAGCCGGATTGAAGGAAATAAGTTCATCATCTAACTGTTGTAAAAGCTCCGGGATCAGGTTTGTAAGAGTAATATATCTTTGCACCTGCTTTGGACTTTCACCAGTTTCTTCTGTGATAATTTCCACTGTTCTCTTTCCTTTTAAATTGTGGTCGATTTGGCTACGCGGTCTTCCAGCAGTCCTTTTCATAGCATCATTCTTCATTTTGTAACAAGATTTAATGATTATTTCCCATATCACAAGCCTGATACTAAAGATAATTATTCCTGAAGCATCTCCAAAAATGAGATCCATGAGATCGCAAAACTAAAAAAATACTTCAGAATTAAAGAATCCCCCTCGGACTTAATCCAAGGGGGATAGTTTTGTGTTTTTTACCAATTCTCTTTTAATGATTTCTTATCGTATTTCTTGGCTGCGGTGAGGATTGAGTAGCTGTTGTTTACGCAGCCTCCGTCTACCAGAACATCAGCTCCCATGAAGTAGCCGCAGCGTTCGTCTGCGAGGCTTGTCATTAAGAATGCGATTTCTTCTGGCTCCGCGCCTCGGAAAAGGCCTGTGTATGAAAGGAGGTTTTCTGTTCCTTCTCCTTCTTCTTTTTCAGTCATTGGTGTTTTTACATATCCAGGACTTACTGAGAATACGCGGATTCCTTTTGTCACCATGTATTTGAAGGTGCAGTTTGCCGAATACCATCTTGCGAAGTTCTTACTCATCATGTAAGCGAACTGTACGTTCGCGCTTTCATCTTTGAGAAGTTTTGCTTTCTTTGCCATTTTCTTTACAAACTGTTCTTCATCACTAATTGCCAGGCTAAAGATCTTTTTCGATGGCATCATAATTTTTGGCAAAATATAACCAGAATTTGATGCTGTGTCACAGATAACTCCACCGTTCATGACTTTATAGAATTCCTGATTGACATACACTGTACCAAGTGCGTTGATTCGCATAATGGTTTCGCGGTCTGCCATGGTTCCTGATACGCCTGCGCAGTGGAATACTTTCTTCACTTCTCCGAGAGAGGCTGCATATTCTGCGAGCTTTTTGACATCTGATCTTTTGGATACGTCGCAAGTGGTTGCTACCACGTGAGCCCCGCTTTCGTTGATAGATGCTGCTGTTTTCTCAAGCTTTGCCAAGGTTCTTCCTGTGATGATAACAGTATCTTCTTTTGGAAGCATGGTAGCGATGGCTTTACCAATACCACTGCCTCCGCCTGTTACTACATGTACATTTCCCATTTTCATCTCTCCTTATAAGCAGAGCTTCTCTTTTAATTCGTTCCAGATTTTGAATGGGCTGAATTCCATAGGAATCACATAGTCATCTTCATCGCCGTGAAGAGATGTCCATACCTGTGCGTAGAATGGATTCTTTTTAGCGATATCTGCGTAATGCCATGTGCTTTCGTAGCATTCTGGACACCAGTGGCCACCCTGAAGGACTGCATTTACTGATAATTTAAATACGTGACCATCTGCACATTCCCATGTAATTGGTGTGTAGATATCTGCTGGCACTGCCTCTGCAAGGCATTTACCTCCACGATATGCTGCTGCCTTCTGAAGGTCTTCTAACGTGAGATTTTCAAGTCCCTTGCTTTCGTCATAACCATGATTCAGATATGTCTCGTTCTCTTCGCTTGCGTGGAACAATTCTACATCATCCCATGTTCCGATGGCTGCACGTTTCTCAGCTGATCCGTAGAATGCTTTGATCCAGTTCTCATCACCATGCTCTAATGCGTAATATAATCCGCCCTTCTTCGCACCGATTTCCTTGTTATGGAGATACATCTGTTCCTTAGTTGGGAACATTGCGCGAATCATAGGATTGTTAGCCATACGTGTCATCTCATCCTTCACGCCGCCCCAGTACATTGCTCCAGGAATACAACGGAAATGCAGATAATCATCCAAAACTTTACTATCTGTGTAGTACTGTCCATGGAAATTGTAAAGTGGCAGTGCGTCTGCATCGTAAAGATCCTTGATTGAGATTCCGAATGGTTCCATCATCATATCTGTAAGTTCCCAGCATGATAATCTGTACTCTGGTCCTGAACTTAAGTTGTAACCTTTTCTCCAGAAACTTTCTGGTACCCAATCCTCACATACATTGGCCATACAGATACCTGATTCGATGGATGTACTCCACTCAAGTACGTTGTTAGCTGGCTGATGGAAGATGATTGGTTCTTCTCCAGCGCCTTCTGCACTTGGGTGCTGTCCTGTTTGACGGATAGATACCCAATGTTTGAGTCCTGAATCAAAGACTGCCATTTCTGAGAATACTTTTGACAATGCATAGTAGTCAAAAATTGATGGGTTCAATGGATCACCGACACGTCCCCAGTGAATTGGATATGTACGAGCGCCTGTCTCAGCTACTGTACCGATATATACGAAATGTACTTTATCTGGATCTGGCTGTTCTTTGATTGCCTTGATAATGTTCAATGTAGATCCGATATTGGTATACAATGTCTGTTCTGGATATTTATCAGCAGCTGGTGATACCATTGCTCCGATATGGAGAACATAATCTGCATCGTCTACTAATCTCTTAATATCGTCGTAATTAGCCAAATCTCCCCATACTACTTCCAGGTTAGGATCTCTGTATTTCTTCATTTTTTCTTTATTTACTGCGGATGGTCTTGCAAATGCTTTCACTCTGAAGCGATTGCCACGGCTAAGGAGATTCTTCAGTGTTTCCTGACCCATGGTTCCTGTTACACCTGTAACAGCGATGACTTTCTGTGGTTTAGCGAGATATCCGTGGATCTGTGGATCGTCAAATGTTCTTGCTGCGTCGTATGCTTCTTTGACTGCGTTGAGGGCTCTTCTTGCCATTCCTGCATCTCCGATCTTAATGTAGCCTGCGCCAATCTTACGTGCTGCAGCTTCAATCATACTGCCATCACGAGATTTCGAACCGATAGCCATAACGGCGTAATCACATGGATATTCCACTGTTTCGCCAGCTTTCTCCCCGATAACTTTGCCTTCTGCGATTTCTTTTACTGTGACTTCTGTCTGCTGTACGACACCTGACATGTAGAGGCTTTCCTGTACACAGATTTTACGAGCCATACCAAGGTCAGCGCCGCATTCTTTCATCATTTCAAGGACTGTGACTTTGCATCCTTTTTCTGCCAGATATTCGCATACTTCAAGACCTACAAGGCCACCACCGATTACTACTACATTGCCTTCTGGTGTTGCAAGTCCATTCAGAACGTCATGAGAATTTACTACGAATTTCTGATCTTTTCCTAGAATATTTGGAATGATTGGAGTTGCACCAATTGCGTTAAATACAGTATGTGGTTTGATTTCTTCGATTAATTCTGCTGTTACTGGTGTGTTGAGACGAATGTCTGCACCAAGACGAGCTGCCTTTTTGCCCATGGCGATTACCGCTGCCTTCATTTCTCCCTTACGTGGAGCTTCACCAGCTGTTAAGAACTGTCCACCTACTTTATCGCTTGCTTCACATACGATTGCCTGATGTCCGCGCTGCTGTAATACGATGGCAGCTTCCAGACCTGCGATACCAGCTCCTGCCACCAGTACTGTTTCTGGTTTCTCAGCTTTCACAATCTTGCACTCTAACTCACGGCCTACTGCTGGGTTTCTAAGACATGTGATCTGTGGACAATTCTCATCTGCGAATCCGTCGAGACATCCCTGGTCACAACCTACACAGTAATCGATGTCATCTAACTGTCCTACTTTTGCTTTATTTAAGAAGTCTGGATCTGCAAGCTGTGCACGACCCATAACTACCATATCTACTTTATCTTCAGCGAGATATTTCTCTGCTAACTGAGCTGTATTGATACGACCTACACCGATGGTGAGCATGCCTGTTTCTTTACGAATACGAGCTGCGTTCTCGATGTTAAATCCGTGTGGAATGTCTACTGGAGGAACTTCGTATTTCTGTCCGGCAGAGATAACATTTCCACGAGATACGTCAAGTACATCTACACCTGCTTCTTTGGCTTCCTTACAGAAGACGATCATATCTTCGATGGTATTGCCACCTTCCAAATAATCATCCATTGCACAGATACGCATGAATAATGGCATATCTTCTGGAATGTTAGCACGGATGGCACGGATACACTCTAATGGGAATTTCATACGATTTCCCAATGGACCGCCGTATTCATCTGTTCTATGGTTGATTCCTCCTGAAAGGAATGAATGTGGCAGATAGTTGTGTGCGCAGTGGAACTCGATACAGTCAAATCCTGCTGCAACTGCACGGGCTGCTGCCTTACCGTAGCAATCTACGATTTCTTTAATCTGCTCTACAGTAATCCCAGGAATGGTAACGCCTGGTGCTACTTCCATATCACTTGCCATAAGAATCTGTGCTGTCTGGTCCATACCTACACAGAGAGAACCCTGCCAGAGCTGAAGACCTGCTTTACCGCCTTCTTCATGGATGGCATCTGTTAACTGTTTCAATCCAGGAATGTACATGTCATCACTGATAGAAAGGAAATGTCTTGGTGCACTTGGTGTATGTACGCTACATACTTCTACGATGTTCAATGGGCTACCGCCGCGAACACGAGCTTTGTGATATTCAATCAAAGTAGGTGTTACGAAGCTTGCATTTCCTGAAAACTTTGTACCCATAGCTGGCATGATTGCACGAGATTTTAATTCCATGCTTTTAATCTTAATAGGTGAAAATAAATGTTCAAACATATGCGGCCCTCCTTTTTCGTCCATTTTTTTGTCCAATGTTTGATATTCGTAAGATTGTTTGATAAATAATCTGCAATCTTTGTTTGTTTTATTATATAATGTACAGTAGGTGCTCGTTCAAACCGTAAAATACACCATAATTTCCGTCTGAATTCGATGTTTTCAGATAAGAAATTGGATAATATGCAATAAATTCATTTAAATTTCGAAAAATACAAATGATTTTCTGTACAGTCAAGTGTATGGTTTAGTTTGTAAAATCTGGAATGTGAGAATTTGTTGAAATTTAAGATATCTGTTGTGATATAAGAAATTTGTCAAAATATAAGAAAAGGAGGGAAGCCTCATGAAAATGAAAGGCATCTGCGAACGCACGGGTATTTCCAAAAGAAATATTCACTTCTATATCAAAGAAGGTCTTTTAACTCCTGCCACCAACCCGGAAAATGGTTATTATGATTTCTCTGAGGAGGATTGCCAGAAGATTCTGTTCATCAAACAAATGAGAAATGCTGGCATGTCGATTCAGACTATTCTTTCCATCCTTACGTATCCGGTAACCGCGGATTTCTACCTGAATCAGCATATTAGAAAGCTGAAAAAAGAGCAGAGACATCTGGAGCAGACTCTCATTTCCTTACAGTATATTCAGGATGATCTGCCGTTCTATCCAGATTTCGCAAGCTTATACCGACTGGTATCCACCGCCGGAATTCCAGAGGTAGATACCCGCGAAGAAGATGCTGACATCGATAGTTATAACACCGCCATCATCAATCGATTTCTGTGGGGCGGCTTTCTACCCAAAACAAAATGGACGGATTATCAGGAGTTCTTGTGGATGAAGATCAATCGTCTTACCGCCGAAGATCCTACAGAGGATTATATCAAATTCGCGCGGGCCCTCTACTCCATGAGTTCAGAGCAGATCAATACGCTCTATAATGTAAATGTGGACCGCTATCATACGGTAGCTTCCTGCACTCCGGACACCCTGGAGAATCTGAAAAAGGATATGATTTTTCAGTTGGAACACATTGTGAAGACACCAAAATATATTCGCCTGTGGAAAGATATCTACGCAGACTTCTTCGAGCCTAATACCAATATTCAGGCATCCGATCTCAGTGCCCTTGTTATGGAACTGAGCCCGTTTTACAAGGACTATGTATATAATATCGTAAATCTATGCGAGCAGGTATATCAGTATCTGACTTCCGAAGAAGGACGGGAACTCTACCACAGTATCATCGCCGCCTTCGGCGATTCTATCAATATCAACAACTCTAATCACGGACAGTTGGAAGCCATCATTTCACTTCCAACGCTTTACACAATCAAAGAATGGAGAAAAAAGAAATAGAGAGGCTTTAATTATGGAAATTAATGTTAGATTATACAAAGAAGCGGACCTTCCGGAAATGGTTCGCATCTGGAATGAAATCATCGAGGCCGGTATTTATTTTGATTATGACGAAATTCTCACTGTGACTTTGTCCGCACCTGGTTTGCAGAGCAGACTGCTGCCGTTGTGGCTGAAAATGAAGATGTCAACATCCACGGCATGTACATCCTTCATCCTAATGGGCGCGGCCGCTGCTCTCACATCGCCAACGCAAGCTAGGAAGTACTTTGAAATACATAATCTCTGGCAGGCATACCACTTAAAAATCTTTCAAAAGTAATCTTTCTTTCTGGACGGATTCTTTTAAACAATACATTCACCTACTTCAATAATCTATGATAAATCACAGCATCTTCATCTTTAAATACATTAAAAATCACCTTGATGCTACTGTTTTTTTCTTCTTTATATTTTTTAACTGTTTCCACTGCGATCTCTGCAGCTCTTTTATTTGGAAACATAAATACACCTGTGGAGATGCAGCAAAAAGCAATAGACTCCACATCATTTTCATCTGCAATTTCAAGGCAGCTTCTATAACATGATTCAAGCAGTCTTTCATGTTCTTTCGTAAGTCTTCCCTGCACAATTGGTCCCACTGTATGAACTACATAATCACATGGCAAATTGTAGGCAGGAGTGATCTTCGCCTGTCCTGTAGGCTCTTCGAATCCTTGTGTTCTCATGATTTCATCACACTTATTTCTAAGCTGAATTCCTGCATAAGTATGAATGCAGTTATCAATACAATTGTGGCAGGGCTGATAGCATCCGGTCATACCACTGTTTGCCGCATTTACGATCGCACCTACTGCAAGTCTTGTAATATCTCCCTGCCAGATATAAATATCCGGTTTAACTTCTTCCATATCATTAATGGTAACATTCCCTTTTTCTTCACGGACTTCAGCCAGATAGTCATCCTGAATCTGCAGAAATTCATTTGATATGAATCCTGGCATACGGATATTCATTAGTGACCTTAGGATCGTCTTCTGCTCATTTACTTCAGACGGAATTCGCATCTTCGCATATCTTGGCTGTTCCTTCAAAAGATTTTCAATCAGATATTTTCTTCTCTCATTCTGGTTCAACTTTTATCCCACCTTTTTGATTACCTGTTTCGGACAAGCTTCTGCACATCTTCCGCAATGCAGGCAATGTTTCTGATCTATCTCCACTGGTTTTACTGAAATATTGATACACTTCTGTGGACAGACAGAATAGCACTGTTTACAGCCGTTACATTCCTTACCAACATAATAACCGGTCTTAACCTCTGTAACATCGCCAATGATAATACTTTCCCTTACAATCTTCGAAGGATCACTGATATCAAAAAATTCACCCTGTGCTTCATATAGCCAGAATACCTGTAATGCGGATCTCGTATCATCAGGATATATTTTCTGCATGTAAGTGTTTTTTCAAAGATTTCATCCAGCTTTTCGTATCCAATATTTCTGACATTTCCTCGAAGAGAAACTGCCATTTTATAGCTTCAAGCGTAAGCTTATTCATCTGACTAAGCTTCTTGATCCTTTGGGCCTGAGATACAGAAGGTGCAGACTGCGCATGGATGCTGAACGTACATCTCTTTTCCTCCTGAATTTGAAATCTTGTTTTCGTGTTTCAAATCCAGGTGCGGAGGCGCACGTGCCTTTCTGATACGTCTGATCAACCTTATGATTTCCTTCCTCATCACCAGATCCGAGGGCGGACCTGTGGCTTTGGCTGGAAATCCAGTTTTCAGCGCAATAAAAAAAGCCCTATCGGGCAGTTAAACCCAATAGAGCTTTGAAAAATCTTATTAAATTGTCTTGCTGTTCTTCTACTTCCAGCATAATCATTGTAACAGTTGGAAGTATCACGGGTATCTCAAATGCAGGGTGAAAAGTATCATATGGTCGTCTGATAGTATCAAATTTGTGAGACCGGAGAATTCGTTAAAAAAAGACAGCCTGCAATTACTCACAAGCTGTCGCCTATCTGGAATTATAAATCTTTAACCCAGTACCTTATGGAATTCTTCGTAGTTTCTCTGATCTCTTGGAGAGCAATACACTGCAAATTCGATCTTATCAAATACTTTCGGGAATTCCTCCAATGCAACCTTATATGCCCTGGCTACCACTGAAGGATCGTTCTGGAATGCTCCGCAACCAAATGCACCCAGCACCAGAATATCAGCACCTTTGCTGGCTGCTACGGTAAGCATATGAATCGCGCGTTTCACATGATAACCAAAAAGTTCCGCATTATTCATAAAGGATCCATTGCCCACGATTGCAGCATACATATTAGACTTGGTTCGAAGATCCGGTGCGGCAATAGTAATCACATCTACTTTTACCCAATCATCCTGAACCATACGTTTAGGATGATCATCATCGGTCTTACAGATTACAACACCCTCTGTGTAGATCAAAGAGTCTGAAGCTTTTGACGTATTCAGATCATGATGGTGTTTGTAATAGGAATCCCTCAGACTTCTTCTGTAAAGCAATGGATACAAGGTGGAACAACGGCATAAACACTCTTCCTGAGCACTTGCGCCTCTGGTAACTCCACCTCCAGCATGAAATGCATTTGCAAAATTCATGACCGCAATCTTTTTACCAGGGTTTTCTTTGGCCAGTCTCATGGCTGCCTGATAGGAACGATCTCTTGTTACAGAAATCAGTTCTTCCCTGACTGCATTCACATCAAATCGAGGATAATCGTCCTCATAATATACTTTTGTATTCTTCTTTGCTTCCACAACAGACGCAAAGAGTGTCGGATCTGTACTGATCCATGCCAGCGTATCCTGGAATATCTCAACACGCTCCTCTCTTGTGGAATATCCGTTTTTATTGTTAATCATCACACTTCACCTGCTTTCTTTATACTGGTTCTATTATAAAGCAATTCTTTCCGTGATTGGTCTCTCTGCAGGCGACCGTTACAAACATCTGTAACTGTTTGGCGTATGCTTGAATTCGGTAATACATAGATCCATACTCTGGCTGATATTTCCGGTTACCGCAGATAATCTGATCCATTGGAACTTTGAACAATTCGCTCAAAGCATATATATTGTCCAGAGTGGGCAGGCTTCTGCCATTCAGCCAGTGATAAACTGCTTGCTGAGTGGAAAATCCCATATACTTCTGCACATCAATCACGGTCAAACCAAGGGAATTCATAAGCTGACGGATCTTCTTTCCGGTTCGCACTTTATCAATTGTCGGATACTGTTCCTCCATGCCACTTCTCCTTCTTCTCAGTTGCCTGATCTATAGTCATTCGATGAATGGTGGTTATATCTGAAAGAATTCCATCTTTGATCAGCTTTCCTAGACTGACCGGCGTATAGTCACAGACATTGGCTGCCAGATTCAGATGCTTACAGCCTTCCTTATAAGGCTCAATGCCACTGTGATCATGTCCATGGATATTCAGGCACCAAGGCAATCCGTATACCGGCTCATGAGAAAGAAGGATTTTCTCAGAAATCATTAGCGGACCATCGTAAATCTCATCAAATAATCCCTTATAATCCTTTTTCTTATCATGATTGCCAAGCAGCAAAATCTTTTTCCTTGCCCTGATCTGCTTCACATAAGAAGGATCACCCACATCACCAAGGCATACAAACGTGTCATTTTTCATGACCAGGGCATTAATCCTGGCCACTTGTTCCTCCGGCTCAATCCAACCGGGGTTCATCAATTTGCAATCGGAATCCCCAAAATGAGGATCCGACAAAATATATACGGAACCGGTTTCCGACCAGTGTCGGAATGGCTCATACAAAGTCAAAATCACATCATCATCTCCAATTCAAAATGGCGGGGCGGAGCCTCTCACTCCTGCACCATGCCTGCGTGGGTTTCAGCTTCATCTTTTTAACGTGCTGGCAAATCGCACTTGTCCCACCGTTCGGGCACATATTATTGTCTTCAACGTGTTTATCTTTCACCACCCACCATAATTACATCATGCGTTTGAAGTCAGATAGTCATACAGATCTTCTGCCGAGGCAATACGAATTTCACGATCATTATCAGTAATGGTAGTGAAGTCAGTCCTTCTGCCGAACTCCATTTCATATACAAAATAATCAATTAATTCACCAGTGTCGTCAAGGATTGTCTGTAATAATTCAACCACCAGATCATCATGGCAAATTGCAAAACCTGCACCATCCATAAAATCTGCGTCGAACCGGCTTCTGTATGAAGAAAGCAGTTTGTCGTGTTCATCAGAAAAATCCTTGGCTGCTTTCAAAGTATCAAGGATCTCAACAAATCTCTCTTTCGTGAGTTTGCAGGATGGTGCCGGATCCATTCTTACTACCTGCTCAATCTTGTCATAGTAAGTAACCGTCATTGTCTGATCTTCCAACTCAAACGTATTCTTCCTGCAGATAAAAGAGATTTTCTTTCCGGAATGATTGATGATATAGAAATAATCCGGATACAGGCTTGGCAGATTTACCGTATTATCTACCGTACCTCCGTAATGGATGATTTCAAATTCTTCATCTCCATATCGATAGTGTCTGCGATCAAAGGCTGTAACGAACTTGATATAATCAGATTTTGTGATCAGCTTCCTCTCTTTATATTTCTCGATAATCTCCAAGCCATTAGAGTACGAATGCATATCACCGTTGAATTCTGTTGATACACAAAAGCCACCATCTCTGCCAATATAAACAATAATTCCTCCCTATTTAGTCAAGTGTTTTTTCCTTAAAAATCAAGGTTTTTTTATTGTTTACTCTCAGATGAATGAGCCAAGGAAATGGATATTTCTAAGTATCTGGTACAAAAATAGCGGTATCAGGGTATACGAAATAAAACGTCTCTGTTTTTCGTTTTACATGGCCTTGTGTATGCCCTTCCCGCTACGGCGACGTACCTCCCGTGTCTACCAGGATCACCTCACATTTCCGGAGGGTCCTAACTTCCTTCGTTCCGCCTATCCATAACCAGGGTGTCAGCTTAGCTCTTTTTCAGGGTCTTGCCCTATGGAAAATATTCCTGCCGACTACTGGCTCATTCTTTGTATAAATTCTTACTGACTTGATTCGCATGACTCCCTTTCCGGCACCTTTCAGTGGACGTTTTCCCGGTTCGTTCCTCATTGCTTTCAGCTTTCCTGTTACAGCTGAATTCAACTCTCAGGTCATATCTCTAAGGGCTCAATTCAACTGTAACAAGACTTTTCTACTTTATACTTTGGTTTCTTATGCTGCTTGCATCTGTGGCCGTCTGATGTCACTCATCAGCTTCTCTGCGTCATAATCAACGCCCTTTGTCAGAATGGTGTAAAAAATCCTCAGAATCTTACAGGCCACCGCTACCACTGACTGCATCTTTTTCAGTGGGTTTGCATTCCGTGTCCGGTAGTATTCGTGTATTTCCCGAAACTCAGCATTCTTTCCTATCAGCGATATCGCAGCTTCGTACAGCACGTATCTGAGTCGCTTCCGCCCCCGATAGCTGATCCGGCTTTCACCGTTATGCTTTCCGGAATCATTTGCAACGATTGCATATCCTGCCAACTTCTGTAGCTGTTTGGGGTTATCAAAACGTCCAATGTCTCCCACCTCTGCAATGAAGCCGCCGACTGTAACCAGTCCGATACCCTTAATCTCCATCAGCTTATCAACATATGGAATCTCTTTCAGTTTTTCCTCTATGCCCTTAAGCAGCTCCTCCAGTCTTGACGCATATACATCCATGTCATTCAGCAGATTTTTCAATTCAATCCGCGCAGCTTCCGGTGCCTCCTTACTGCCAACGCTATGCTCTGCGGCCGATACCAGGGTCTTTGCCCTCTTCATTCCGGCGCCTCTCAGCTTTGCGTCCCTCCAGATTCGATTCACACCTTCCGCCCCCAGTTTCCTGATATCCTCCGGAAGCGGTGCCACCTTCAGCACCATCCGCCCGCTGACCGCCTTTAAATCCCCATAAACGTCTTTATATTCGGGGAAGTAGATGGAAAACCATCTGGCGATTCGGTTCTTGATCCTTGTAAGCTCCTCCTGCGTTTGAAAGCGCAGGTTCGACAGGCTTCTGATTTCTGCATAAATACCGGTCGGTATGTAAGGGTAAGAAAACCGCCCTTCATTGACCAGCGCTGCGATTGTTTTGGGATCCTTCCGGTCATTTTTGTTGGGGTTATTGTCATCCAACTCTTTCGACTTCTTAACATGGTGGGGATTTACATGCACAGGCTTCATTCCGTTGTCCTGCAGGAATTTCCCTAAAGCAAACCAGTAGTGGCCGGTCGGCTCCATACCGGGAATTACAGCGGTTTTTCCATGTTTTTCTGCAATATCCTCCACCCATGCCTTGAATGTCAGGAAACCGGCTTCTGTGTTGCTAAACTCCAATGGTTTCTTCGAGTACTCATAATTTCGCCAGTCAAATGCTCTGGCATAATGAGTCTCGCTGCCAACATCAATACCAACAATCAAAGTTTTTTCAGTTATGGATGCAATTTTTGCGTTTTGTGTGTTACAATTCATTTTAGATACCTCTCTGTTCAATAAGATTTTTACTAACCTGGTCAAAGTCAGTAATCTTATTTTACACTGAGGTATTTTTTTCTCAACCTTCTTTCTGGGAATTCCCTATATTTGAATTATACAGGAAGCTC
>AUXO018147450.1_pt1 | contig 16923 bp, 11 predicted proteins | sample 768731 | NCBI WGS metagenome assembly AUXO01 (sample SAMN02715735, study PRJNA202380) | gut metagenome | biome: sheep rumen | host: Ovis aries | place: New Zealand: Palmerston North
GTACTTCCTGACAAAGCCAATCAAGATGGACAATTTTGATGGTAAAGCAAATCTGTACTGCGGAACGATTAGTTATATACTTCTCTTCGTATATATCTTCTCTAACAGGATAAGGCTTGGAGAGAAAGTGAGATATCTGCTACTTATACTGTTTATGATCATAAGTATGAATCAGGAGCTTCTAAACTTTATCTGGCATGGATTCCATGATCAGTTTGGTATCCCGAACAGATTTTCATTCCTGTATATATTTGTAATTCTCTATCTCGGATATGAGGCACTCATAAGAATGAGGAAGACGCACATAGCTTCGGTTCTGGGGGCAGTAGCTGCCTCGTGGGCTCTGCTTGGTGTGGTTTATGGTAAGGCTGGTCTAGAAGGAATTCTGGATAAGAAATATATGCTGCTCATTTCTATGCTTCTGATACTTGTTTACGGAGTTCTGCTTGTTTTAAGAAAGTATGAGCTGATGCCAATCAGGGTATCGACTTTAGTGATAGCGATTCTTATGGCTGCAGAGATCATGGTTAACGGAGCCTTGGGAATGTCAGAGGTAGGCTTCTGTGATGGTGGCTACTATATGGAGTATTCCAAAATGATGGAGGATGCAGTCGGTGAGATAGATGAACAGGCGAAGGAAAAGGGACTCATTTTCTATAGGCAGGATGTAGTAGAGCCGAGGATGATGAATGAGAATACCTATGACAACATGAAGAGCGTCGGTACATTTTGCTCTACTGCAAATGGAAGAGTTGTGGATACCATGGCGTACTTCGGTTTTTATACCGGCCAGAATGAGTATCTGTACAGAGGCGCCTGTCCGGTTACGGATGATATGCTGGGCGTGAGATATGTCTATGTAAGAGATGGAGATTATTATCCATATGCATCACATATGAAGCTTGCACTGGAGAAGGAGGGGCTTAAGGTCTATGAGAATGAGAATGCTCTTCCTATAGCCTATGGAGTAAAGGACAGCATAAACAGATGGTCCTACGGAAGCTACAATGCTGCGAGTGTGCTTGGACATTTTTCTGAGTATGCAACAGGTTCGGCAGAGGTATTCTTCCCGGTTCAGCCAAAGTACGTAGTGTCCGGGGAGGGCTGTAATGCAACCTATGATATAAAGTCTCCGACAGTGATCAGTTATTCGGGCGGAAATGGAAATACTATATCCGTTAAGGCTTCATTTGAGATAGAAAGGGACGGAGAGTACTACGTGAACTGCCGTGCCAACTATATGGAAAATATGGAATATTATCTGAATGGAAATCTCATGGCCGATGGAAGAAACCATGGACAGATATTTGGTCTGGGCGATCTGAAGAATGGTGATCAGGTAACTCTGAACATGAGCTTTAATGAGAGATACTCTCCGGAGGGAACAATCTCTATGTATACGACAGTGCTGGATAAAAGTGCACTGACTCAGATGAGAGCATATCTGACTAAGAGTAAGATGAAAATGCTTGAAATGGAGGCTAACTATGTAAAGGGTGAGATAAAGCTCGATGATGATCAGCTCCTCTTTACAACGATTCCTTATGATGAGGGATGGACAGCATATGTTGATGGAGAAAAAACGAAGATAAAGAAGATGGCCGGTACATTTATCTCTCTTGAGATGGAACCGGGACAGCATATAGTTGAATTCCGGTTTATTCCACAGGGATTGAAGCCGGGAATAGTAATAAGTATCCTTAGCTGGATAGGTTATATAGTGATTTTTATATTCATAAGAAAGAGACAGAAAAAAACACAAAATATAGTAAGTAACTAATTGAAACACCATAAAAAAAAGGTTATAATCAAGAGAGTTAAAATGCGAGATACGAAATAGAAGGGAAATAACTATGGATAAGCTGAAGAAGATGGAGCCTCAGAAGCTGGCAATTGCTACGGCCGGTGTGGTATTTGTACTTGGAATAATTGGTGTTCTGGTAGGAAATACTGCAGTTGGTATAGTAGCACTTTTACTGCAGGTAGCAGCAGTATTTTTGGTTATAATGTCAGGATCTGAGCAGGCACAGGAGAAGAATCAGAGCGATAAGTACAGGAAGCTTTTTAAGAACCTTCCTATCGGTTTTGCTCAGGCGAAAATAATTATGGATCCGGCAGGAACAGTAACCGGATATCAGGTTGAAGATGCTAACAATACATTTGGAAGCTATTTCAACCTTGACAGAGAAGAATTTGTAGGCAAGGTCCTCGGAGACAGCCACATCGAGGTTCTTCAGGATATCAATGCATGGTTCAAGGCTTACAACACATCCGGAACAAAAGAGGGCGACCTCATGGATGTTGAGATAACTATGGAGAAGCTTGGCAAGATCTTCAACACAGTTATGTATAAGTCGGAGTCTGACTATATCAATATGGTAGTTATCGATGTAACAGAGCAGAAGGAAACTGAGGCTAAGCTGTCGAAGGCTATCGAGGATGCGAATGCTGCATACAAGACTCAGGCTGAATTCCTTGCTAATATGAGCCACGAGATAAGAACACCTATCAACGGAATCCTTGGAATGATCCAGCTGACACTTATGGCTGATGATCTTCAGGCTGATTACAGAGATAACCTGATCACAGCAAAGAGCTGTGCAGATAATCTGCTGAGACTTATAAATGATATCCTTGATATCAGTAAGCTTGAGGCAGGTAAGTACAAGATCAAAGAAGAGATATGCGACATCAAGGCGTATATCGAAGAAACAGTTGCAGCACATGTGCCTGCAGCAAATGGTAAAAATATCGAGCTTGACCTGTCATTCGGTAACAATATACCAAAGCTTGTTCGTGCTGACGGACAGCGTATACAACAGGTTCTTAACTGTCTGCTTTCAAATGCTATCAAGTTTACATCTGATGGTGGAGTCAGAGTTAAGATTGCAGCACTTGATGATTCAAACGATAATATCAGACTTCGTATGGCAGTTGCCGATACGGGTATTGGTATATCAGATTCAAATATGAGTAAGCTCTTCGTGAGATTCTCACAGGTAGATGGATCAGATACACGTAAGTATGGTGGTTCAGGTCTCGGACTTGTTATCTCAAAGCAGATTACAGAGCTTATGAACGGAACTATCTCAGTTCAGAGTAAGGAAGGAATCGGTTCAACATTTATCGTTGAGATTCCTGTAAAGGTTGTCAAGGCCGCAGAGATGGAAGCTGAGGAGACGGTTGAGAAGGAAGATCCTGCACTCTATTCGATCAACAATGCTAATGGAAAGAATGCACGTATCCTTGTTGCAGAGGATGAGCCTGTAAATCAGCAGGTTATCGGAAAACTTCTCGGTATGGCTGGCTTCTCGTATGATATAGCTGAGAATGGTGAAAAGGCTGTCGAGCTCTATAAGGAGAAATCCTACGATGCTGCTCTCTTCGATGTACAGATGCCGGTAATGGATGGTATTGCAGCTACTCAGGAGATAAGAAAGCTGGAAGCTGAGAATCATAAGGACAGACTTCCGATAATCGCAGTAACAGCCAGAGCTATGTTCGGTGATAAGGAAAGAATTATGCAGAATCAGCTGGATGATTATATCGCTAAGCCATATAACCTAAATACAGTTGTTGATACACTGAATAAGTATATCAAGGACAAGGATGAGAACAAAGCGTAACTGATAAGGATTACATAAGGTCGTTTACACGAAGGTATGATGTAAGAAATTCGTACGTCGTTTTCAACAAAACAGATTGTGATTTTGCACAAAAGAAAATAGATAATCAGTTAATAAAAAATAGAGATGATCATATATGGTCATAGAAAGTCAGAAACGGGAGCACGTAAAATTGGCTCCCGTTTTTGTTCTTATACAAGACTGAGTGTCGAGGTATAGTCCATCTACAAGATGTTGCAGATGGACTTTTTTTATTTGTAAAAATGACCATTTTCGTGATGTCAGATAATCGCACATCCGGAAAATAGACCATCATATATCTGGGTGGTAACCTAAAAACACCACCTCAGAAAGGAGGGTGAATATGAAGACCTACAGTGTAGGTATATGTGATAAGGATTCTGAATATGCCGGTGCATTGATGGACTATGTAAATGGCAGAAAAAAACTGGGACTCAGGTTGCACAGTTTCACGGGGGTGGAAGCAGTGAAAAATTATCTGAACTCAGAAAATCTGGATCTTATCATAACCGATAATATGCAAAGCTTTTCAATATCTGATGGCGAATATGAGTATATGGGAATCAAAACAGTTCTTTTATCTGAAGCCGGGTTGGAGTTTGACGGTGAAGATTCAGGCGAGGAAAGAGGGCATGTCATATATAAATATCAGAAGGCGGAAAGGATATGTAGGCAGATAAAAAACATGCTTCGTATAGAGAAAAAGGATGTCAGACGAGTGGCTTCCACGATGGTTGTTTATTCACCTATTGGAAGATGCGGCAAGACTACATTTGCCAAAGCTCTTGCTCAGTCTGATGAAGTAAGGGGTGGACTTTACGTAGCAATGGAAAACTTTGGAACCTCAGTTTCCGGGTTGGAAAATGATGTTCTTTATTTGATTAAAACAAGATCTGCCCGTCTTGAAGAAGCCTTAGTTCAGCAGATTAAGTATGAGGATGGGATATACAGTCTTCAGCTGTCGGGAACATTTCTGGATTCGCATGATGTAAATGTTTCTGATATAGATCAGCTTAGGACTAGTCTTCTTCAGCTAGGCAGGTATTCGACCATAGTTTTTGATATAGGCTCGGCAGCTATAGAGGATTACAAGATACTGGAGGGCTTCGACAGGTTATATGTTCCGGTTCTTCGTGATGAGGTATCCATGTCAAAGTTCGAGGTGTTTATGAAGCTCTTAAAGGATCTGGGTATGAGGTCATTAATTACCAGGATCATAACAGTGGATGTACCTGATGCACCCTATAATTCTGCGGAGATGACGAAAAAGCTGTGGGAGGTAAACAAGGATGAGAACGGAGATCAGTAATGAAAACGGAGATCAAAAATAGGCTCAAATCTGAAATAATCGGAAGAATAGATCTGTCGGGAGAGATAAAGGATGAGGATGTTTATCGGATTATTGATGACTGCATCGTCATGGAGTCAGGGAAGGCATATATACCACTTAAGGAAAAGGTTGAGCTGAAAAATGAGCTGTTTAACTCTATACGAAAGATGGATGTGCTTTCGGAACTGATGGAAGAAGACGATATAACCGAGATCATGATAAATGGACCTAACAATATCTTCTATGAAAAGCACGGTTGTCTGCTCAGGTCGGATAAGGAATTCGAAAATGATGAGAGGCTTATGGTAGTCATTCAGCAGATAGTGGGCGAAGCGAACCGAATGGTAAATGAAGCAAGCCCTATAGTTGATGTGATACTTCGTGACGGCTCCCGTGTAAATGTTGTACTTAAGGGAGTGTCGGTGGATGGAGCGGCCGTGACTATAAGAAGATTTCCTAAGAAGATACTTGATATGAAGCGACTACTGGAACTGGAAGCAATCAGTGAGGATGCTGCAGTGTTTCTGGAGCTTTTGGTGAGAGCGGGATATAACATCTTCATTTCAGGTGGAACAGGAGCCGGAAAAACTACATTTCTCAATGCTCTGACAGAGTTTATTCCGAAGGAGGAGAGGCTGATAACAATTGAAGATTCGGCGGAGCTTCAGGTGATAGGGATGGAGAACCTGGTCAGACTGGAGGCGAGGAATGCAAATGTTGAAGGTAGAAACATGATAACAATCAGAGACCTCATAAAGTGCTCTCTCAGAATGCGGCCGGATAGGATAATTGTCGGCGAGGTGAGGGATGCAGCAGCTATAGATATGCTTCAGGCGATGAATACAGGACATGATGGAAGTCTGTCCACAGGACACGCAAACTCAGCACATGAGATGCTAATGAGACTTGAAGCGATGGTTCTTATGGGAGCGGAACTTCCGCTTAAGGCAGTCAGGGGACAGATAGCATCTGCAATAGATATAGTGATACATCTCGGAAGACTCAGAGACAGATCGAGGAGGGTTCTTGAGATTAGGGAGGTGATCGGAATGAAAAACGAGGAAATTGTAACAAGGGAACTTTGGAGATTTGAAGAGAATGAGGATATAGCCGAAAGGGTTGCCGGAAATCTGAAGAAGGTAAATGATCTTCTCAATGTCAGTAAGCTTAGGGATGCAGGACTATTTAATGTTTACAGGGAGAACTTTATTCAGAAATGAAAGGAAGGATAAACATATATGCTTTATCAAAAGCGGCTTTTTTGGCTTGTATAGCAGCATACATTTTTTATGACAGAATAATTGGACTCATACCTGGAGCTTTGCTGGGAGTGTATGTATATCGGACAGAAAAGAAAAAATATGAGGAGAAGCTGAGGAGGAGAGAGCTTCTTGAATTTAAGAATATGATAAATGCCATGCAGGCTTCGCTAGAGGCTGGGAATTCGTTGGAAAGAGCACTGATAAGTGCCGGCCACGATATGCAGCAGCTGTATGGTAATAAGTCGTTAATTGTTAGTGAGATAAAAAAGATAGAGAAAAAAATGAAACTGAACATTCCGCTGGAAAAAGCGTTATATGAAATGGCGGAAAGAGTCGATCAAAGTGAGATATATGATTTTGTGGAAATTATATCTACGATCAAAAGATCAGGAGGAAATGCAGTCAGGATAATAAGAAATACAGTTGAAAAGATGACGGACGAGATAGAACTTGAGGCAGAGCTTGAGGTGATGGTTGCAGCTAAGAGATTTGAACAACAGATCATGGTCTATATGCCGTCTCTTATCATCTTATTCCTGCGGATCTCGAGTGACGGGTTTTTAAAACCGCTTTATGCGGGCCCTCCCGGAATAGTCATTATGTCGGTGGTCCTGCTTATCAATGTGGGTGCAGATTACCTCGGTCGGAGGATTGTGGATATCAAATAGAAATGGAGGAGAGATGGTTAGGTATATAACACTGAGTCTGCTGCTCATCTTCTTTATGCTGGCAATAATCAGCAGACAAAACTATAGCAAGTATAAGGGAAACAGGAATCCATTTCGATGTCTGGCAGGTGTGATAGCTGATTTTTTGCCAGCACACTGGAAACAGAAGATATCTGAATATGTCAGAAAGACGGATACGTATAACCTGAGTACGCTCAAGGTGAAAACCGAGGATTGGACTTCGGAGCTTGTGTATAAGTCACTGATGATGGTCATCATACTTATATTTCTGATTTTTTTACTGAGCTTTACTCCGAATAATGAAGTGAGCTCGCGTAAGCTGTCCCGTCCCGAAGTCGGAGATCTGTCAAGCTACGAGAATATAGAAATCCTGGATAACGAAAACCATACTAAAGAAACCTATAAACTTGAAGTTCACTCCAGAGAGTATACAGAGGAGGAGTTTCGCCGGAAGGCAGATGAATTTAAAGCTGATATAGAGAAAAACATCCTTGGAAGAAACATTTCGGCGGACGAAGTCATGTACGATTTGGTATTTCCCGAAAAGGATAGGACAGGCACTCTTAAGGCAACTTGGGAGACCAGTAATCCAACTTTGTTGAGCGGAGAAGGCAAGGTCGCCGAAGTCGGAGTAAGTGAGCCGGTGCAGGTAGATATATCAGCAACAATAAAGGACGAGAACTATAAGGAGGAATATAAAAAAAGTGTTGTAATAACCCCAAATAAGGATATAAGCGGCTCTGAAAAGGCAAAGCTCGAAATGCTAGAAATCGAAAGGGATAGTCGGTCAGAGAAGGAGTTTGTTATACCTGAAAAAATAGGTGATGTTCAAGTGAAACGAACCGGCGGGGGTAAGACGGAAAAATATCTGGAGCTTCTGGTGTTCGGAATAGTAATAATTATTCTGTTTACGTACTACGGAGTATATAAGCTGAGGGAAACCGGAGAAAAAAGAAGAGATGAACTGGCTGAGCAGTACTACAGTTTTGTGAACCGTATGAATATTTATATAGGAGCGGGACTTACTGTACAGAACTCACTGAGAACGATAGTCAGAAATAAATCCGGGGGATATCTGAACGATGAAATCACATATACGCTTAACAGCATAGCGTCAGGAGAACCGGAACCCAAGGCGTATCTGGAGCTTGGTAAGAATCTCGGAACTGAAGAGTACTCGAAGCTCATGTCTCTGATCAGTCAGAATATGGAATATGGAAATTCCAATCTGATAAAGCTTATGGATTCAGAACTTAAGCTGAGCTTCTATTTGAAGAAGGAAGATATAAGGAAAAGAGGAGAGAAGGCATCTGAGAAGCTGCTGCTCCCAACACTGATTCTTATGTTCATTGTAATGATTATAGTTATGTACCCCGCATTTGTGGGAATGGGATAACCAAAAAACGAATGAAGCAGGAGGTAAAAAACTATGAGAGAGATTTGTGAGAGATTAAGAACGAATATTCAAACGGCGACAGGTAATAATGAGGGCGTTGCAGCTATAGAGATAATACTTATTCTGGTTGTCCTGATTGGCCTGGTTATTATATTTAAATCGCAAGCAATAGCACTTGTGACGAAGATATGGAACGCGATAACCGATAATGCCGGAAGTATTACCGGATAGATGTGAATTACGCAGTCAGTAATAAAGTAAATGTTATTTTAACTAGTCTGAAAATGATCATAGGAGGTACCAATACGGATGAGCAATAAAGGGTATGTAACGATTTTTGTATCTATCATGCTGGTTGTGATGCTTATTTTGACGACGGCTGTGATTCATATAGTTGATCTGAGTAGTGCTAAAACTAAACAGGTTACTGCGGTCAGCAGTGTAACATCCAGTGAGCTGGCTAATTACAACAGATTTATATTTGATCGTTACCATATCCTGCTGCTTGACGGTAATGCAGGAAACCGTGGAGAGGGTGCGCTTGAAGCGGAGATGGTAGAGCTTCTTAAGGAGGATTTGGGAGAAGATTATCAGGTAAATGATATCGAGTTATCCGGTATGGTTCATCTGATGGATGATAATCTGGCTGAGTTTAAGAAACAGCTGAATGACAATTTTATATATGATGCAGCTGATTCCGGAATAGACATGATAAAGGAAAAAACTGCAGGGAATGATGAACCGGTAAACGAAGAGACACTAAATAACATGGACGCTGACATAGCCGGTGAGCAGGAAGAAATTAGAAAGGAAGAAGAGGAAAAAGAACAAAGTGAGGGCGAAGAGGATTTTGAACAGAATCCGCCCGGAGATCCCGGAGAGGAGAGGAAGGAGGTTATCGACCCGAGAGATACACTGAAGAGCTACACAGATGCAGGACTTGCGAGGATACTACTGCCGGAAGATGTAGAGCTCGGTGAAAACATAGTTGACTACTCCATAATGCCATCAGCCGGGAAATGTAAAGCTACTTTCGGGGAGATAGATACGAGCTTCAGTGATATAGACAGGATGAAGCTTGATACCGGAAAAGGAAGTGGATGGGGAGATGCACTGACCACAGGTGGGGAAGCGCTTTTATACGTGAGGAAACATTTTAACTCTCTTACAGACAGGAAGTTTGATGATACATATCTGAATTTTGAGATGGAGTATCTGATAGCTGGAAAACCCACGGACGGTGCGAATTACAAAACGGTAGTAGACAGGATACTTCTGATACGTTTCGGAGTAAACTTCGGAAGCATAGTACTGGACGCAAAGAAGATGTCAGAGTGTAGTCTGATAGCTTGGGGACTTACGTGGTTCTTTCCTTTCCTCCAGCCGGTAGTTAAGTATCTGCTGGCGGGATGTTGGGCATATATAGAAGCTATAGCAGATGTTTATCTGTTGCTTAGAGGTCATAAGGTTCCTTACTTGAAAAATGAAGCTAACTGGGTCACGGATTTTGAGAGTCTGAGTCACCTGGATGATTATCTGGATGAACCCTCTGACGAAGAAAGCGGACTTGATTATAACGATTACCTGACCATTCTGATGGCGATGGCAGGAGATGATATGTATTACAGGATGCTTGATGTTATGCAGATGAATGCAACTCAGGAGGGTGTAGAAGGGAGCGAGACTTCCTTCAGAATGGTAAATGCCATAACGGCCTTCGGGATTAACGCAAGCATAACCTACAAAGGAAAAGAATTTGATATTTATGAAGAAGCAGGATATTAAACGTAGAGAAATCTGCCGCAAATAAAAAATAAATAGCCTTTTAAATGCGTGGAAGGGATATAGTCCGGCAGGTTTTTATATATAGAAAGGGGGAGCAAGGTTGAGTGAAAAGGATCGGTTTATAGATGATAGAGGAAGCGTATCCATAGAAGCTGCAATAGGCTTTCCCCTTTTTCTTTTTGTTATGCTTTTCTTCATCTATCTGTCGAATATATTTACGGTAAAGGCTGCTATATATGAGGGTGCGGTGGAAACAACGGAATATATGGCGGAATATGCATACCTGACTGACAGTTTTCCGAGTGTCGGTGTTGCAGACTATCCTATGGTTAAGCTGAGATTTGATGAATATGTTGATTCAAAACCGTTGATCGAAAAATACGTGGTTGGTGGAGTAAGTGGTGTGAGCTTTCTGGGATCAAGCTTTCCGGATGAGGACGGGTATATAGAGATGGAGATAACCTATTCCATCCATGTAGATATTCCTATCATTGGCTCATTCAACCGAATGTGTCGGGAGCATATAAAGCAGAAGGCTTATCTAGGAAGAAACGGATACATAGGAGAGGAAGATGATGACGAGGAGAATGAGTATGTTTATGTTGCAAAAAATGGTGTCGTATATCACAAGTCCAGAAGCTGTACGTATCTCATGCCAAAAATAAGGGCAGTAATGAGAGAGGGTGCAGATGGCTACAGGGCCTGTGAGTATTGCGGCAAAAATGCAGGAGAGATTGTTTATATTACTTCGGAGGGTGAATGCTATCACTCAATCAGAAACTGTTCGAGGTTAAAACGAACCGTAGAACGAAAAAAGCTGAGTGATGTATCGCTTCCTCCATGTTCCAAATGTACAGGGAAAGGAAACTAGATGAATAAGGGTTATATGACGATAGAAGCAAGTGTGATAGTGCCGGTTATTATATTTGGGGCTTTTTTTGCAATACTTGGACTACTGATTGCTTATGAGCGAGGGTTTGTTAATTCGTCGGAATATGAAAGGCTATACACGATACCCCTTAATAACATAAGAAATGAATGTGTAGAGGAATATCTGAGTGGGGCGGACTTTGAGAAGTCCATAGTGACCGGTGCTCTGGATATGAAGTCCTCTTACTCGAGTCACAAGGCGTCTTTTGAGGGAACGCTCAGAGTGATAAAGGATATTAGTGTCAGCTGCAGCAGAGAGATAGATGTACGGGAAGACAGACTAAGGAGGTGGCAGCTTTATGATGATACTTTCGAAGAATAAAGGGATAAGTAACTATTATGAGGTTTGTGATATAGAGCTTACCGGAAGCTACGAAGAGAAGATGCTTATAAATAATCATATGAAATATCTGCCGGATGCTGAAGTAAGAACACTTGATAATAGAAGAAGCATGTATGTGAAGGTGGATGGATACAGTCCGCTTACAAATGTTTACGGAAAATATATACCTTCGATGAAGGACATACTTGCTTTGGTTAAGGATATAAAAAACTGCATAAAGGAGGTGCAGGAGTATCTGCTTTCTCCATCAGGGCTTGTTCTGAATATGAAGTATATCCTTTATGATGAGCAGTCCGATATGCATAAGTTCATATATACACCAAATACTGTCAGAGATTTCAGGGATCAGCTGAAGCAGCTTTTTGAAGAGATAATGAGGATATTTGACCATAAAAACCGTGATGGTGTTGTCTTTCTATATGAGATGTACAGCAGATTTTTGGGGGATAATTTCACTCCTGAGATTTTCTGCAGGATAGTGGATGAATTCGAGGGAAAGTATGGAGATGATATGCATCAGGAGATAAGAGATAGTGGAGTGAGTAGTGTTTCCTATCAGAAACAGAAGATGGATTTTTTTGAAGATACGGACTACAGCGCAGATGACGAGGGTGTGATTTCTGAATCTGCGAAAAGCTTATATATACTGGCGGCGGTCGCTGCAGTTATTACATCGGTGGTTCTGCTGGTGATATTCGGACCGAAGTCAATCAAGTTTTCAGCGCTGATCATGGTTTCACTTGTTATTTATATAGCTTCGGATGTCATGCATCAGAAGAAGAAAACGGAGTGCATGGTTGAGGTGACAGATGAAAATGTGCGACAGGTTGAGGAGTCGTCATATGAGCCTCTGTCATTAGGTCGGATAGAAAGTAGTGCCTATGTTCGTTCAGAGGAAGAAAGTGAATCGAAGGATACGACTGTTCTCTCACAGGAAGCAGAAGATGGTGTGTCGAGACTGATACCACTGGGAGAACAATCAGAGGAACTGATATATCTGATAGAAGGAGAGACCAGGATAGGAAGGCAGACAACAAGCTGTGATTATTGTATAAATGAGCCTTCCATCAGCAGAGTGCATGCCATACTCGAGAAGATAGGGAGCACGCTATTGGTAAGGGATGCCGGGTCAACTAATGGCACATATGTAAATGAAAAAAGACTTGAGGAAAATCATCCTGTAGAGGCGGTTCCGGGTGATCTGATAAGCTTCGCGGGAATTCAGTATGAATGTAGATAAAATTATAGGAGGATAGAGTTTGAAGGATAGATACAATATATCGCTAATAATTATTATAACGCTGTTTCTGGTTGGCTCTTTCGTTTTTTATTCGGGACTTATAACAGAGCGTTTAAATGCAGAAGGTCAGACGGATGTTGCAACAGACAGCGATGCGGGGCAACAAAAGGAAGAGGACTCCTTGATAGATGCCGAGATGCGTCCATTTATGACGGAGGGGGATGCACTGATTTTTGATAATGAGGATGGGCTTATCGGTAATTCTTCCGTTCCGGATCCTGAGTACAGGCCGGTAGGAGATAAGAGACCTATGACAAACAGTGCAGACTGGTGGGAGGATGCAAAGAACTATATAACCGCAACCTTCGGAGTGGTGGATGGCCAGTACAACACATCCGATAGTGCACCTCCGGCCGGAAATATATGGTGTGCAGGACTGGTATCAAGAGTTATGAATAATTCTTATCCGGATGGAAATAAGATCGGAATCACAGAAAGTGTGGAGGTCCTTTATAATGAGATAACTGCATCCGGTGATTACGAGTTCATAGGAGAGGGATATGTATCTGACTTTGTGGACATCGTCGAAAGTACAAAGGCCGGCGATATCATGCTGCTCATGTCCCCGACATCTGGTGGAGGTTGGAAATGGACGCACTCACAGCTGATCACATACTATGGCTACATTTACAGTCAGGGAGCCGGTGGAAAGATCCGGATGAATACATTTGATGCTTATAATCAATATGGCGCGTATGATCCGACACTTTCGTCAGGTTATTACTATTATATATACAGGTATAAAACGGCTCCGAGCTCTTATCTCGGAATCAAGAAAGTTGGTTCGTATTCTGAGAATGCATACAATAATGTCTGGTTTGAGGCTTATGATGAGGTTGGAAATTATCTGGGGGCATATATGACCGGAGCAGCTGATGATGAGAGCGGCGGTTATGCATATTACCTGAGAAATTCATCGGATGACCTCTCGTATGTTCTTGAGGATGGTGGTATCCCGCTTCCGGTGGGTAGTACGGTGTATCTCTATGAACAGGGTATAAAATCAGGAAGCACCTATGTTCTGCCTGATGGAGCGAGTGGTTATGCCGGAATCTGTGGAAGTGAGTGGAGCTATGTTTACGGACCACAGAAGGAGTACTATATCGAGCTTGAGACTGTTGGATATGATGATTGGACTGCATCTAATGCATATATAGTTGAGGAACCTGAAATAGAGGGCGAAGTCACACCTATTTCGTATGGCAAATTGTCGCTTAAAAAGAAGGTAAGGAGTGAGTATAGCTTATATACTCAGGACAGAAACAGATTCTCGCTGGAAGGGGCCAGGTATCAGATACAGTCAGAGGATGGACGTTTAAATTATTATCTGGAAACAGACGCATCAGGTGTAGCGTTCTTACTTGATTCAAAAGGAAAGAGGACAAAGGTTTCCGTTATAGAGGATGTCCCCCTCGGGAAGTATTACTGCTGGGAAACAAAGGCAAGCAAGGGCTATAAGATAGACAGTGAGTGCAGTGAAAGTAATAAGAAGTCCGTAGTTTTGACTGAGGAAAACAGGAATGGCGAGTTTGTTTCTAATGAAGTTCCGGAGGTAAGCTTTCTCGGAGGACTTCAGCTAATTAAGAAGTCGTCAGAGGACTATACAAAGGATAATAAAAATTATGATCTTAGGGCAGAGTACGAAGTTTATAATTCGACGGGAGCGGTAGCCGGAAGAATAAATACCAATGAACAGGGAGGTGGATACCTGGGTGGCCTTCCGAGCGGAAAGTATACAGTAAAGGAGACAAAGGCCGGAAAAGGTTTCAAACTGGATGAGACAACATATAATATACAGATAAGTGTACCAAACGCGGGCACCTATATCTATGATGGAGTCGACTACAGCGCAGTATTTGAACCGGGCTACTATAGAGAAAAAAATAAGGATATTTCCGGACTCAGTAATTCAGGCCTGCTAGAGCATTTTGCAAAACATGGACTATCGGAAGGAAGAAGAGCGTCTGCTTACTTTGATGTAAGCTTTTATGCAAAGAAGAAGGGGCTTTCAAACTATGAAGCATTTAAACATTATCTGGGATTTGGAATCTATGAAAGTGAAAATGCGGCACCGGATGATTATTTGAATCAGACTATCGCGGCGGGAGTTTATCAGAATAATAGTTCTAAACCGGTGACGGTTTCCTTTGAAACGCCTGATAATTATAAGAAAGGGCTCACTATTGAAAAGTATGATAAGTACTCCGGAAGAATGACAGTAGAAGGAGAAGGCACGCTCGAGGGGGCTCAGTTTGAGATATCATACTATGCACTTGATACTCTGGAGAATATAGAAGAGAAGGAAGCCGACAGTGTATGGCATGTCACCACTCGTCTGGGAGAAGACGGAAGATATCTGGCCATACTGAATGAGGAGTATATGACTCCGGATGGAGAACAGTCAGAACTATACATAGATGAAAAAGGAGATATATTTATTCCCTTCGGCGTCGTTAAGATAGAAGAGATTGGTTCTCCGACGGGATACACCTTAAATGATGTGGCTTATGAAGCGGACGGTGAGCGTCAGGCAGAGCCGGTGCTTTTGATGATAAACGAAGAGAGTGATTTTTCTGGAAAGGTAAGTGTATATGATGAAGCGATAAGGGGAAATATCAAGCTGGTGAAGAGAACCTTTGAGGACGATTATCCTATGAGTGGTGTTGACTTTGAGGTAAAGAGTGTAAAAAGTGGAGAGACTCTGATAATCACAACGGACGAAAATGGATGTGCGACAACTGAGGGGCTGTGGATGAGTGCTGCAGAGGATGGAGAAGATATAGAGCCAAAGGAGGGCGTGGGTGCACTTCCGTACGGTGAATATACGGTCTCCGAACTCAGATGTGACGCGAATATGGATAAGCAGCTTGAACCGCCGATAACGGTAAGGATAGAAGAAGAGATGACATATGATGCATTTGATCCTTCAAATACCGAACCTATAATCAGAAATGTGCCACTTCCAGAGATAGGGACGACGGCGCATGAAAAAGACAGCGAGCTTGATGTCGCTTCCCTGTCGTCGGATATAACATTTGTTGATACTGTTGAATACAAATACCTAAAGGCGGACACTGAGTATACATTATTGGGAAAGCTAATGGTGAAGGATGCTAGTGGTCAGGTCGCTGAGATGCTTAAGGATGGAAATCCTATAACGGTAAAAAAGACCTTCAGGACTGAAGAAGGAAATGAGAAAAGTATATATGAAAAAAATGGAAGCGTTGATATGGCGTTCGAGGGAATTGATGTGAGAGGACTCGAGGGAAAATCACTGGTGTTCTACGAATATCTGTATCTGGGTGACAGTGTAGATGAAGAGGCAGAATATGAAGGCTATGAGGATGAGGATATATTCCCGGTTTCACACGAGAATCCGGACGATGAAGCTCAGACTATACATGTCGCAAGGATTGGTACAAAGGCGCATGAAAAAGGATCTGATTCAAATGTGATAGAACGCAATAAAGACATAGTCATAATTGATACAGTAAAATATGAAAATGTTACTGTCGGCGAAACATATAGGTTAGAAGGTGTACTATATGATAAGAAAACCGGTGAGCCAATTAAGGTAGATGGAAAAGAGATAATTACGTCTGGATCATTTGTGGCAGAGAAGGAGTCAGGTGAAGTTGATGTGGAGTTCAACTTTGATGCTGAGAAAATAAGCAGTACTTCTATTGTTGTTTTTGAGACTATGTATGATACGGAAGGAAGAGTAGTTGCAGAGCATAAGGATATAGAAGATAAGGATCAGACTATTACCGTTACTGAAAAAGTGGTCAGCAAAGAGGAAAAGAAGGAAGATAAGCTGGAAGAAGAAAAGCTGGAAGAGAAAGGGGAAGCGGAGTTACCTGTGGTTGAAAAAAACGAGGCAGCAAAAGCAGCTTCTGGAAAGCCTAAAACCGGTGATAGTGTATATGTTAAACTAGTTATTATATATATGATAATTGCAGGTGCGATGATAATGTTTATCATATATAAGAAGAAAAAGGATAATTAATGTTTTTTCGGGCAGGGAGAGACAGCTCTCTGCCCGATATTTGTAGATAATTTAATATAATAAAAAAAAGTTAAAAATAGATATTGACATGCATATTTAGTTTTGCTATTATAGACAAAGTCGCTGGAAAAAAGGCGACTACTTTTTACGAGCTTGAGATAGAAACTCAGCTCTGAAAATTCTACATGGAGAGGTATCGAAGTGGTCATAACGAGGCGGTCTTGAAAACCGTTTG
>AUXO013399366.1_pt1 | contig 16921 bp, 8 predicted proteins | sample 768731 | NCBI WGS metagenome assembly AUXO01 (sample SAMN02715735, study PRJNA202380) | gut metagenome | biome: sheep rumen | host: Ovis aries | place: New Zealand: Palmerston North
GATGAAGATGACTTTGTCTATTATACTTCAGAAGGTTTATGGGCTAGATGGGGAGTTCAAAGTATTCATACGGGTACAGAACCTCCAGAAAATAAGGAATCTCTTTGGATAGACACAACAAATCAGGCTTATGATGTTACAGATCAAATAGCTTCAATTAATAAAGCAATTTTAGCTCTACAAAAACAAGTCAATATCTTAATGACTATCCGAACTAATGGTGTAATATCTGGAAGTTTAAGTGATAGTACTAGAGTAGAGCTCATAAATTCTGCCGATCCAGTACAGCCGGAGGATTCAGATTATGATCCAGAATATGATCCAGAGGATGAAGAAGTTATCCCGGATTATCCTAGCAGCAAAGAACCTACAGTAAATCATATTAGTATGAAAATGGGTTCTTGGGCTGAAATGAATAATAATCTTAGAAATTTTATTAACGGAGAATTAATCTGGTGTACTGATCGAACTAAATTATATATTTATATTAATGGTATCCTTTATGCTGTTTCTAATGGCGAAGGATCTTCAGATGATGATATGACAGACGAACGCGTAATTGAGCTTATTGATCAACAACTACAATCTGTTGAATCAATAGGATTTGAGCAGCTTGGTTCTATTGGCACTAGATATATTGCTAGAGTTAATGAGGAAGGCAAACTAGTTGTCTATAAGGAGGGTCTAGATGAAAGAGCTCCAGAACCAACAGAGAACTACTATTATAATGCACCTGTATCAAAAGAAGGACTACTTATAAACTCTTTCTATCTTGGAGGAGTAGATAATGATGAACATTCTTATCAACCATGTTCTCATAACTTTGTTGAAATATCTAATGTTTGGACAGATGGTAAGAAAATAAATGAAGATGGAGATTCTGTTCAACTCAGTATAAGCCTTAACGGATTCTATCTATTATATTTTGGAAGTAATGTCTCTAAATGGCAAGTTCTTCCTCTATGGGGTGAAATTCCTGCAGGTGGAACCTTTTTAATTCGTGGTGCTCAATGTTCAGTAATGGATGCTAATACTACAAAGATTAAGGTTAAGACTTATGATCTTGAGTGGAAAGATTCTGAGGGAAATCCAATAAAATTCTCACAGGACATGGCATCTTTCTATCTTTGCTGGGGAACTGAGGATGGAAAGTTTTATCCTCTAGGTAGTGATACAGCTATTGATACTCTTCCAACTGATGCTCTACTGATGAATGCTGATGCTGGAACATGTGCTAAAGGATATGTAGATCTTATAGGATTTAACAATAGTATCCTTTGTGAGAAGAGTGCCTTTACTCTAAATACAGGATATTCAGCTTCAGATGTTTTATTTAGACGTTGGTATCCTCTTGATCCAGTGACACAATCTAATCCAAAAGAGGGTATAATTAAGCATAACAATAAAAAGTATTGGACGGCGGCTTTCCTTAATGGATCTAATATCGGAGAAAAGTGTGATATTACTGAGTTGACTCCAAAAGCTTCTTATGAAGGAAAGACAATTTCAGCTACAAGATCTTTATTCTTAGAGTCAGAACCAAATACTATAACTTGTACTTTTGGTATTCAAGCTACAGATAATACAGCAACTGGAGGACCTGGAGCTACTAGAGGTTTTTGTTGGAACTCTGTAGGATACTTTGATGAGTATCTTATGTTTAGAGCAAAAGGAAGTAGCAATTGGATTACAGTAGAATCTATAAAGCCTGAATTAAATAGTTCTGAGTATGTAGCTAGTCTTCCAAGTGGGGTAAGTGTTCCTCCATGTGTACAAGATTCAGCCTATTATGATTATTTTGTTAGACAGCGCTGGGAGACTTGTTATAACCAGACAATAACAACTCATAAGGTCTTGATTTCTGGACTCACCGCAGGAACTTATGAATATAAAATAGTTAGAAATCCTGGAGAGGCTTATAGAGGAGGATTTACTGTTTCTGATGATCAATTTACCTATACAAGTAAAGTAAAGGAGTTCACTGTTCATTCAGATGCACAAGTAGAGACCTTTAATTTTGTACAAGTAACTGATCAACAAGGAGCTAACTGGGATGAATATGAGGTATGGAATCTATCAGCTAGAATTATTGCTAAGAATGAAGGCAGTGGAATCCCTAACTATAACTTTGTAATCAACACTGGAGATATCTGTTATAATGGATCTAGATCAAATGAATGGATAGATTATTACCGCGGCTATGAACCTCTAGGAAATAAGGAAGAGATGCTGACCGTTGGTAATAATGACCTAGCTCCTATTTCAATGAGACATGTAGGAAATGGTAAAGAGAGTCCATGGAAGATTAATGTTTATGTGATTGACTATTTCTATGCAGTCGAAATTGATACTCTTAATCCTCAGGTAATGACTGGTATTTCAGCTAATTCAGACCAAGAAGTACAATACAAGTTCCCATCACTTTACTCATTTAACTATGGTAAATTCCACTTCCTTAGCATCCTATCTGAGGTAAGAACAATATCAAATAAGGTGGAAGATGGAGAGACTTCTTATCTTGCCCAAAGCACCGTAAATGAGATCTTTGGAATTAAGGATGTACTTAGAGGAGATGGTAAAAATAAAAATGCTTCAGCTATTTATGATGTTGAAGAAGAGTGGGTTATAAAAGATTTGCTCCTCTGGAAGAATAATCGTAATCCAGAAGCAATAGCAAACTTTACAACTAGAGATGCAGAGAGATATAATGAAGACCTCTTGGATAGCTGTTCTAAGTGTATTGTTTATATTCATGAGATGCCTTTTAATATAATTTCTGAGTCTTCTTATACTTCATATGATAATAAACAGGATATTCCACGTGAGACAGCAAAAGCATATCTTAACCGTTATCATAATTACGAATATCAGAGATTATTTAAGTTATGGGGTATTAGATTGATTATGGGTGGACATAAACATACAGCAGCTTTAACAGAGCCAGTATATGATGCTCCTCCAGGATATAACCCAATAACACAAAGAATTGAGGGAGAAGAGGTAACACATATTTACTCTAGTGATCTCTTAAATGATTCATTTGACTCTACCCATACTACTGGAATGTTTGATTCTGCTTCAAGTTTCAGACCTTTCATGCAAGTCCTAAATACAGAGTTTGATTTAAAATGGGATATACTTAGAGAATATTGTAATGAGGTTTATAATAATTCTGAGAGTCCTATAACGGCTGAAGAAGTTGAAATAGCTCCAGGAGAATTTAGAACTGATCTAATGTCTACAGTTACTTCTCCAAAAATTAGAATTGAAGTAGTAGATTCTCTTAATGCTCCTTCTTATGTTATGTGTCAAGCTACTGGATTTAAGAATAAGTCAAATTCAGAATTAGCAGCCCCAATTATACCTTGGGAGAAGTTCTTTATTCCTAATACAACCTTACAACAACAATGCTATCCTTTCTTCACTGTTTATAAGGTATCAGATAGTGAGGTTAGTGTAGATATGTATCAGATTAAGGGAATGTATAATGCTGGATCAGAAGCAGAAGGATCAAAGGCTGGCTATTGGGATCTGACTAAAATATATACAAAATCAAATACTCTTGAGGGAAATAGACAGTACTATGTAGATAATTGTCAACTAAATCTTTTCAATAATACTGGTACTACTGAAAATCCTCAAGGAACAAAAATAAATTTAGATTAACATATGGCTACAGTAAGAAGATATAATCCATTAGAAGATCGATGGGAAAATATAGCCTCTGATGATGCTAGTGGAATTTATACTGATAATCCAATTCTTACTGAGGATGAGTCTGGTAATAAGAAATCTGTGGAAGATATTCTTATAAAGGATAGAGAAGATATAGAACTGCTTAAGAAAAATGTCTCTTGGCTCGCCTTACATGGTGGTGGAGGCAGTGGTTCAGGTGGTGGTAGTGTAAGAGCTACCATCACTATTCTCGATCCCGCAGATGATACTTCAGAAATCACCTCACTAGTTTGGTCTAAGGATATAAATCACTTATCTTATCGACTTGCTTCTAATATAAAAACAACCTTCACTATCACAGTTTCTATAAATAATACAGTAATTCAATCAGAAACTCTAGAGGTGAAGAACTATACTGGATCTATTCCTATTTCTAGTATAAACAAATATATAGGAACTGGTGGAACCCTAACAGTCACTGCAATAGACCTTTCTGAGACAGTCTTTAGAGCTAATTGTCGTCTGATTGTGTCCTCAGTTTCCTTGAATGACTCCTCTCTTAGATTGACTAAAGATCAGTTAAGAGATCCAGGAGCTCATCCACTGTCTCTTAGATATAGAAGTAATGTCTTTGGAAAATATAGACTCTATTATTGTAATTCTATGATATATGTAGGAGATAATCAAGTCTACTATATTGATGAAAACGGCAATCGAAAGAGTCTAGATGGTTCTAGTACTGAGGATGGACAATATATAAATCTTGATATTAATGATTCTAATCTTCAAACAATAGATATCAATGTTGTAGAGAAAGGAATTATATCAAGTGAGTCAGACCCAGGAACTTATAATAGATATTTCCTTCTCCTAAATGAAGAGAATAGACTGATTAGATCTTCTGTTGCTGGTGTTCAAATAGTTATCTTAGTCACTGATGGAATTTTAGTAAGCCCTCAAATTGGTTCTCTAAAAGATCCTTATATTGTTTCTAAGACCGGAATCTATCCTCTTCAATTTACGGTATTTAGCAGTAATCAGGGAACTTTCTCTTATTATGTAAATATAGGTAATATACGAGCTATTGATACTGTTTATGGTGCTTCTTTCAATAAATCAATTATTGTTCCGATTAATATGGGTGATTCTAGATTTGATCCCCTAGAAAAAGGACAAAAATATGAAGTTGAAATAGTAGCCACCCAAAGATTGGTAAGTAGCACAGGAAAGACTGGTATTGAGATTTCTACCTATACTGTAGAATTACCACAAAAATACCTAGAGGATATAAATAAAAAGACTATTTTTAACTTTACTCCTTATAGTAACTGGAATACCACTTCTACTATAGAGAATTATGAGTTTTCTCCAAATAATACGGCTACTGTAAAGTCTTATTTTACACCTTTTCGTGTTGGTGCAGGTTCTGGTATTAGTGACTCAGTTTTTTATTATAAATTTAGACATACTGCATTTGCTGAAATAAAAACGGCATACACAGAAGGGTCTAGAGAATTCAAATGGTTTGCTAAAAATAATATAGATACAAACTGCTTTATATCAAAAGATAATTTTCAGTTTACAATACAACTAGCCTACCATATTGATGAAGAAAATGATGAAGATGCTACGATATTTAATTTAGGAACATCTAATATTAGTATAGGACAGGGTCAGTATATCCTAGTAACTCCACATAAGTTATATATAAAATTAGGGAAAACTAGTTTAACAGCTGATATCCAGGATAATGATTTTACACAATTAGATATAGTTTCAGAACGTGTAAATGATGTTTATTGGTTAAAAGTTTATCAGAATGCAAAACTCTTGGCAGTTACAAAGTTTGATATCGATGGAGGGGGTGAAGTCTCTTCTAATGATATTGAACAGATTTATCTCGGATGTAAAGGCCCGAATTCACAAGGAGTCCCAGTAGATAGTATTGACATGGATTTATATTCTGTCAAACTCTTTTCTACTGCTCTAAATGCGGGACAAATAGTTTGTGCATATATAAATAACTATGCTAACTATAGAAGAGTCGATGGAAACCTTCCTTCAGATCTTATTACTGAGATGTGTAATAGTAATCAGATTAGAAAAGATTCTGATCCTGAATTAATTGATAAGGATACCTCTGCTATCTCTCAAATATTCAACTTTAAAACGGGTGAATATACTTGGGGAATAAGCTATTTGGGAGACTCTATTACCTTACCACAGTCAATAAAAGATCTTCCAATCCCAGTAGTAACTCTTTCTGTTTATACTTCAGGATGGACTTTTGATGGTTTTACACGAGGAGATTATAATGATCTTGAAGCTGAGCATTGTCCTTTAACATATAAGAGTGCTCATAAGGATAGTTCTGAGTATATATCTGATCGAGAAATAACAACGGAAGCTACTGTGAAAATTCAGGGTACTACAACTAAGGGATATGATATTAAAAACTTAGATATTATTTTCCCAGAAGGTACACTATTTTCACCTATTAATTCTTGGTTTCCAGAGCATCAATTTACTCTTAAAGCTGATATAGTTGATTCAGGACATATTAATAATGCAGCTATTGGTAAGTTTGTAAATAAATGTTTCAATGAGAGTCGAAACTATGGAAATACGCTAATGCACGTCGAGAGCTGTTTCCCAACGGTTAGTAAAGTAGAGGCTCTTAAGGGACAAGGTAAACTTCCAGAATCAGTAACAGTAAAAGCTGCTATTGAGGGCTTCCCAGTCTTATTGATAATGGACTTCAAAAAGGGAGATGGAAGAGAAATAAAAATCTTAGGTATATATTCTTTCAACTTAGGACGTGAATCTTATTATAACCAAGGATACAAAGTACCAGAGTATTTTTATGATGAAGCTGGAGTTCCATATACTACTCCATCTAAAATAACTTTCCCTAGCCTTTTTGGAGAGCCTAAATCTATAGACTCTAGTTATCCTGCATATGTTTTTGAAGGACAAGCAACTCACAACTGTTCTGTAACTGAGCTTAGCTTTGATTCTGAACTTTATGATTATGCGGAGATAGATATATTAAATGGTAAAAAACTCTTCTATCCCCCAGTAGAAAGAACTGAGGATGGAAAAGTTAAATATGGTAGTAATGTCCTAATTGATTCTAATGGAAATCCTATACCTTATAATGAAAATAGGGTAAAGAAAATGAAGATAGAACCTAATGGATATTTCTGGAGTAATCACGTTTCTTTTGCAGACAGTCTTTGGTCTTTTGTTGGAGACTTAGGAACAGTTAATCTAGATGATGCAAAGACGGCTTTCAGACAATTGAATAGCTTTATAGCAACTCAGATACCATATAAAAAAGGTTCTATATCTCAGTCTGATGGTACTGTTGTTAATCAGTATAGAATTGATGGAACACAGGGAGATACTATTAGAACTAGTACCACAGGGCAAACATTTACTATAACTAGACCACAAGCCCAAACAGAAATCCCATTGAGCGTACAAAATACTGCTTTCTATTATGTAGTTGCGATGCTTTTTGGTATGGTTGACTCTTTGGGTAAAAACCTACAATTCAAATATTGGGGTAAAGATGGTAGTAAATATTGGTCTCCTACTTTTTATGATATGGATACCGCCCTTGGAATAGGAAATGCCGGAGATATGAATGTAAAGTCTAATGTTCTTGATTATTCTATATTTAATACTCAGGATCATATTGCACAGATTATGTTTGGTAGGGTTCCTGAAGGACAATCTGACATTGATATTTGTGCTGTCTATAGTAATAAACTATGGGGCTTAGAAAATCCATCTTTAGTAAGTTCTTATCTCCTAGACTTTACTGTTATTGGTTCAAGTTCATCTTCTGAATATAATCCTAACTTCTTTGCTCAGATGTGGCATAACTTAAGAACAACTGTAGTTAAAGATGCTGAAGATCTATTCAATAATTTCTTTGCTAATCATTTAAGTGGTTGTGGAGAACTTCTTATGAACTATGATTATCAGGTTAAATATCTTGATACCACACAATCTTCTTTCTTACACGGAAATAGATTATCATTTATTAAGAACTGGTTAAATAGAAGAATTGATTTCTTAGATTCAGTCTTTGGATATAGTCAAAGAAATCAAGATGGAAACAATTATTCTCTTCAATCTTATTTAACAGACAATACTAATAAATTTGCTGAAGTTAATCAATATAATATTCCTTGGAGAAATGAGATAACTCTGACACATAATGCAGGAAAACAGATAATACCTATAAAGACAAATAGAGACTTATTAATGAAAGTTGAGGTCGGCGGTAAAAATGTTTCTTATACTTATGTTCCTAGTGGAGTTGAAACTGAAATTATAGTATCTGAAGGACCTAAATCAAGAGATATTCAAACTAGTATCAATAACTCTAGTTGTATTACTGAATTAGATGACTTACTAGAACTTGAAATAACAAATATACTACCAAATAGACAATATACAATTTACAACTCAGATAATACTGAAAAATATGGAGATGATAGTACTGGAGATTATAGATATCAGTGGGGATCTTTAGCAAGTTTAAAACGACTTGATCTATCCGGAATATCCACTTACAAAAATGACATCAATTTCTTCAGACTATTTAAAACTTGGGACACCACTTTAATTAATAGAGAACCAGAATATTTTTCATTAAGAGAATTAAATCTCTCAAGCATGGATACAGGAGGTAGATTAAGAGCAGTATTAGCTAGAACAGACTTCCCTCAAAATTTACCTCAAGTTTACAAGGAGCCTTTCTCTAAATTAACTTCTATTAATTTGAGCAACTCTGATGTAACTGATATCTCAATCCCAAGCAATATTTCTCTATCCTACTTAAACCTAACAAATAGTAACATTGTCTCTATTAGCTTAGAAAAACAACCTCTTCTTAGTAGTATATCATTTGCTGGATGTAGTGCTCTGTCTAATATCCAGCTAACTAATTGTGATACTCTTGAAGAACTTATTTTTGATAATTCTAATATATCTCTTACTAGTATAACAGTTTCTAATTGTAATAAACTCAAATCTCTAAAAATACTTCCAGGTACTGATAATAGATATACACACTTACCAGAAGTTATAATAGAAAGTTGTAATGAATTAGAAGAAGTAATAGTAAATGAATGTCTAAGCTTCCAAAGTAATGACGCCAGAACAATTTCAATATTTGGATGTCCTTCTTTAAAGACAATAGATCTTACTGGAAGTAGCTATAAGACAATTATTTGGGATAAGTATGGATATGATAAAGAAACTGGAACAAGAATTGAAATAACAAATCTTAAATTAAATAGAACTGAAATTTCTACCTTAAAGACTTCAGAATCCGAGGATAATGGGGTTGTAGATTTAACTGGTATCTCTAAAATCTTGGGAACCTTCAGTATCAATAACAATCCAGACCTTAGATTTGTGAGATTTGATAATATACAAAATTCTCCTATTCAACTTAGAGGAAATAGTATATTCTCAAATTGTAGCTCTCTAGAACGAGTTTATGGAAATGTTGAATTTACCGGAAATAGCTCTTTCTCAAATAGCACCAAATTCTCTGTCTTGGGTAATGCTACAAGTTACAATGGTTATCCTATGACGGAAGAGTGGACCTATGGAACGACTACTTATACTATCAATAAACATTTCTTTGATATTCAGGAGATAGTCTCATCAGATAATAGACCTGTTTTCCAAGAAGGTGATAATGTTTCCAATATAAGATTAACTGGAAGCTCTTCTAGTAGTTCTTTCTTTGGTACTAGCTGCGATGTACTTGATGTTTATTATATTCTATATAATATAGGAAGCGGTGTTAAAGATATTAGTGGACTATTCAGAGGATGTAAGAAAATTGATTGGAATTGGTATAACTCCCCTTCTAGGCATACTTTTGATAAGTGTGGAAATATAACTTCTATTTCGACTATATTTAGAGAGACATCATCTAATAAGTTTAAGCTCTGGTCTCCAACTAGAACTGAATTTGATCAGTATAATAAAGATGGATTATTTTCAGGGCTGACTAATTGTGAAAATATTTCTCAAGTATTCTTTGGAAGTAATTATGTTATAGATAGACACTTATTTAGAAAGGAGAATGGATCATATAAAATAAAAAGCATGTCCTACTTCTATCCTAGATTTGTATTGGATGACCTAACTTCAGAAACATTTACTCCATCTGATAAAAGTGATCCAGGAATAGATTATGATGGATTAACAGAGCTCTTTAATAGTACAGTGCTAAATCCATCAGAGGGAGAAGAAAGAGACTTAGAAACTTTTGGAAATTTAGATGGTTTCTTTAATAATCTAGTAGCTTTAACTACTGCTAATGGAATATTTAATGAAACTAAGTTTATCAATTATAATAAAGAATTTAATATTCCAATCGGACTAAAGACTCTAAGATTGTCTTTTAGATCAGCTTATGCTTATGGTGATATTAATTTTGAAAGAATATTTACAAAGAGTGGTGTATCTTTCCCAACTCTAGGAATATATTCTAGCTTTAGTATTACCACAGAAGATGCTCCTGAAGATCTAAGAGCTAGGCTTGTTTTAAGTGATCTGACTTTTGATAGATTTGATTATGTCACCGGAATAGGATATATAGTGGATTCCTCTGACTTTAGCAGCAGAGAAAGATGCTTTACTGGTATGAGAAAGATAATTACAGATTCAACTTTCCCATATAATATCGTTCCTAATAAATCAAATATCACAATTTTCTCTGGAATATTTGAAGACGCTGTTACTGACTCAAATTTCCAAGAAACTACTATAGAATTACCAGGATCTTTATTTAATGGCTGTAAGAAACTAACTGATCTATCTTATCTATTCTACAACTTTAATCATCCTTACTCTTTAGTGGGTAATGGATTCAAAGATTGTAGTGAACTTAGAGATGTTAGATATATGTTTGGAGCTTTAGCTAATATTTCTGGACAACGTAGGAGAATTAATTATCTAGAGGGATCAATCCCAGCTAAACTATTCTATCACGGAGAAGACAGCTATACAAAGATATTAACTGGTTTTTATGGTAGTGAGGATGGTATAAAAGAAACTGTAGAAGGAGTCACTAGAACATCACCTACAACCGCAACTAAAGTGATAGAAGAGATACAGGATGAAACAACAATTAAAAGAACTATTATTACTTACTCAGGTTTTGAATATATCGAAGGACAGGATGAACACACTATTACATGTATTCCTCCAACCAGAATAACAGAAATCGTTAAGATAATAAAAGATGGAAAAGAAGAGTCTAGTACTGAAAATAGTTACTATTATGGGGATTTCATCGGTATAAAACCAAAGGAAATAACAATTGACTATAAAGTTCCAAAGGCTACAATAGACAACATTTCTTACTGTTTCATGGGATCAAGCATTCAACCTTATGACTACGAAGGATCATATGGAGATGATGAGGCTGAATATTTATCTACATATCAACCACTACTCTATTTATATAATGAAACAAATAAACAGTGGACTTCGGCTGAACAAGATCTAGCCCAGAAAACTTTTATGTGGATTTATGATGGAGATTTGGCAGTATATGAAGAAGTACATCCCAGAGATGATGTTAGTTATGAATTCTTGGATGATGCAAAAGAGAGTTCTAGCGCAGAAAGGAAGATCTATTATCCAAATTATAGAACAACAAGTTATTCTACGGATGTTACAATGAAATTTTGTTGTGCACCAGATTTACTAAGATATTGTAAAGCTGATGTTAATCCAGAAGGACTATTCTATCTATGTGGACAGACGGTTGGATATACTAATATAAAAGAAACACAGTTATATGAATATTTTAGGGATGAGAGATGTGTAAGATATGGACTACAAGGAAGAATACCACCTTACTTGTTTAAACCGACTCCAAAGATTATCAACTTGAAAAATATGTTTGCTGGATGTAAACTATTAAGCTGGTATTCTAGTGGAACTACAGATTATCTCATACCAAGAACTTTATTCTCATATATTACATCAAATTCTTTAGACTTAACAAGAACTTTCTATGCTCTACATTTCCCATCTGGCATAAATCTAGATGTATTTAAAGGTAGAAAGAGAACTCTAACAATCCCAGAAATATTTAGATATGCTTGTTATGATTCTAAATCAGACAGCTATATAACTATTGAGGGTATCTTTAATGATAAGAGCTTAACTATGAAAGATATTAGATCTTCTTTCAGAATCTCAGTATCGGATAATGATTCTACTGAAGGAAATCCTGGTGCAATAATTAGAGATGTATATGTTAGATTCAAAGAAAATTTCAAGAAAAACTATTATACTGGCGCTACATTCGTCTATGATGGATATAGATATGGAACAGTAGATTTTCCTGGAACACATGAACTACCAGAGGATACAGGAAGTAGAAACTATAGAACAGTTGGTGGAAGTCAAACTAATGATAATTAAAAAAAATGGAAAATACTTTAATACTTGATACCCTAAACAAACTTATGGGATATCACATCAGAACTAGGGAATTTCATTGGGAAGCAGTACCTAATCATGGACTACATACTCAGATAGAAGACTTTGATTCTGATTTATATGAATTTATTGATGAAATAGCCGAAGATGCTCAGTGTATGTTCGGAAAAATAGCACCAGGAGAGATTACGCCTGAATTACCCGAATCTGCTAACTTTAAAGATATGTTAAGAGATGTTCGAGTACTTCTAGCTACTCTTAAAGACCAGATGCAAGAAAAATGTTGGACAGGAATAGTAAACTGTATAGACGATTTCTGGCATGTAGTCAATAAGAATATCTATCTCCTAGGATAATTAAATTGAGAGTCTGATACTAAGTCAGGCTCTCTTTTTTTTTGACCCTCAGAACCTTATTTATGAGTAATTAAAATAAAAAATATGAAACAGAAACTAAAATTTAAGAATTATGTCAGCACCAACAAGAAAAGAATTAAGAGAAGTAGACATTTGGAGGAGAGTCTCTAATGGAATTAAATCAGGTAAAACCATCAGACAACTCGAAAGGCAAGATCCAGGGCTGCGTTATAAACTCAATTTGCAGCTGTGTCTTGATAGCCTCGGAAGGTGGTAATCTAATTTAATTACCGAGAGATTGAGACTTATAAACCTCCTCACGATTTTTTTATCTTCTATGAGAGATAAAAGATTTATTTTTTTTGTCATACTTTCAAAAGAGAATAAAAAAATTCTGCCATAGAGAGAAATAATCCTAGGACAGAAAAAACTAGCCTAACCTCTCACAGGCTTAGCTAGTTTGCACGTGTTTTTACTATTAAATGGCATCTTTGAAAAATCATAAATAAGATTTTCAGGCGACTATTTATTCATAGCCTGTCAGAATATCATTGATTAATTTCTCATTTCTGACATTATTTTTGGCTTTATCTCGTTCCTCGCAGAATTTACATCTTCCTCGATGTGTAACAGAGCAGAAACGAGTTTTATTTCCCCAATGAACAACATCTACCACGTATTCACAGGAATCTTGCTCAATAATAAAGTAGAAATGAGTTTGTGGATCAGAGTACACATCTTTAACTGAATTTTGGAAATCCTCATTAACTAAGTTTTGGAAATCCTCAGTTTTTTTAGAAGCTTGTTGGCATCCCGTCAATAAGGCTGCTACAACAAAAATTGCCATTAATTTTTTCATGATTTTCATTTTAGTCGGATGAATCATAAGAATATGTATATTTATAGGTATAATTTATAATCTTAGTCTGACAAGGTCCTAGCTTTACTCTCACTGTATAGGAGCATATATTAGGGTTTCTTTTTAGATCATCTATATATCTAAGTAAGTTAACTCTTTTATTTTTATCAGCGCTGACCCAAGTATTCATCATCCCGTAGTTTTCACAATAATCATCACTATTAGGTAGATTATCTGGATCTATAGGGATTATGTTCTCTTTTATTGACTTTAGGACAGACTGAATAAGCTTCTTATTGGGTTCGGTTCTATCCTCATATCCGATGGAAACCAATTTTCTCCAATAGGGCTCAGGGTTTTGATCCTTATAAACTTTAAAATCTAGAGTCCTTCCTATAAAACTTGAGAAAGAGTCTGTTAATCCTACTGTCCTATTTTTTGTTTTATAGACAGTTTTTTCTAATGTATTTATTTTCATCATTTCTTATTGGTGATTCATTTGGATTTAGAACTTTAAGGAATTGAATATCAGAGAATTCTAACTCAAGAACTACAATATTCTCTTTCTTATCTATATAAAGAATTGGATCTTGATGACAATCTCGATCGTCTACTTTTAAGTCATAGAAAGGAGTTGTTGTTCTTAGTTCGTCTACCTCAGGAAAGTCAATAATATATCCAAGTTTACCCTTAAATTCTTTGAGTTTCTCTTGTCTTTGATCCTTAGTCATTTCCATCCACTCTGGCGATAGTCGTGGATCTTCAGATAGAGATTTTGTATAGGTTTCTAGATCTTTCTTAAATGCATCTATATATCCCAAAAGACCTCCAGGAAAAGCATTGATATCATTAGAATCAACTATATATCCGAGGCAGTTGTATGAGAATTTAAGGTTAGAAGCATTAAACCAATTTTTATGGCTTAAGAAAGAATCAATTCCATGAACATTAATTTCGGATACAATAGTCTTTAGGATATCGATAGTAGAATCTTCAAGTGTCTTAGTATAATTTATTACTCTTTCTACCAGATCTTTTTCTTTCAGGTTATCTAGTAAATATTCTCTAACTACTGATTCTTCTAGATGTTCAAAAGATTTTATATACCTAACTCTTGACGGTCTAGATATTAGATTATTATTAATAATCAGTTTATTAGTAGTTAAGAGGAACACTTTTCTACTTTCAAGATTATTATAGACACCATCCATTATCTGAAGAACGGTATTATCATCTTCTTTAAATTGTTTTTCAAATTCATCAAAGAAAAGAGTACAGTCAAAGTTGAATGATCCAAGAAATTCAATAAGTTCATCATTAGCATTCCCTAGACTTTTAACTATTATCACTGGAAGTCCTAAGAGATTAGCAAGAACTTTGGCACTTACTGTCTTTCCTGTTCCTTTTACTCCATTTAATAGAACTCCAAGATTTCCTGTTGTTCCTTTATAGGTCTTTAGTACATAGTCTATAAACTCTGATTGAAGACCATATATTTTAAAGTCAAACTTAAACTCTTCTTGAAATTTAACCAGGTGGAGTCCATTATCATCACAGACTATATTATAAATGCCGGGGTCAATTTTTTCAACTATGTCAAATTTTCCCTCTAATAATGTAAATTCGGTACCTTTCTTTATCCAATGTTTTTCTATATTCTTCATAACACAGATAAGGCTTTTAACTCTTCTCGAAAGACTTGATTCTCTTATATATGTTATGAAAAATTTACTTATAATACCGGATGTTCATGGCAGATCCTTTTGGAGATCTGCAGTTGAAAAAGAGAAAATTAAAACAATCTTCTTAGGTGATTATGTTGATCCATACTCCTGGGAAGGTTTTACAAGGGAAGATGCTATAAAAGCCCTTGAAGACGTAATAGATTTAAAGAAAGAAAGGGGAGACGATATAGTGCTACTTCTAGGAAATCATGATTATCAATATTTAGAAGATGGGGCTACTTCAAGTCGTTATGATTACAATGGAGCTCCTAAGATTAAAAAACTTCTTATAGATAATCTTGAGTTATTTGAATTAGCTCACCTAGAAGAGAACTATCTATTCTCTCATTCTGGAATTACGAAACCCTGGGTTAAATTCTCAAATAAAATTCTAGGAGATAATCCAGATATAAAAGAAATTCCGGGAATATTAAATGATCTATTACATAAGAATAAAAGAAAATTAGAATCCATCTTACTATCTATTAGTTACTTTAGAGGTGGATTTAAAGGAGAGCCCGGATCTATTATTTGGGGAGATGTCAGAGAAATTGCGTCAAACCCAGAATCAATGTTATATCCTGAGGTGTATCAAATCTTTGGACATACTCAGTTAGAAAAAGATCCAATTATAAAAGAGAAATATGCTTGTCTTGATTGTAGGAAAGCATTTATCTTAGAAGACGGAAAAATAAAAGAAATGGAGGTAAAAGATGAGTGAAGTGTTTTATACCAGTATTGCAGGTATTAATTTCTATGCTAATGAGAACGATGTAGGCCCCATAACTGGATATTCAAATCCTAATCCAGTAGAAAAAGATCCAGAAGCTATTGGACTTTATTTAAAAGATGGGCGATTGATCGGATTTATACCAGCCAATCGAAAACAGGAATTCTCAGAATTTGCTAAAGATCTTGATAGTGAAAATCAGTGTTTATTCTCTGGTAATATTAAAAAGATCGTAAAGAGATCAGATAAATACTTTGTAGGTAATATCGCTCTAGTAAAAAGTGATTCTCTAGAAGACTTAAGAAAGACTCTAGAAAAAAACTATAGTACAGACTTAGATCTTTATGGTGGGAAAAATCCTAAAGTTAAAGAATAAAATGAAAAAATTTATCAGAATAATAAATAATATAATTCTCTGTCTTAGATTCCCATTTCTATATCCAAGAAATCGATTTACAGGATATCATTATAATAACTGGGATATTATAGAATTTGTGAGAAAATATCATGGTTTTCTATATGAGTTCTTCTTCTTTAATGTGATTAGGGAGTCTGAATTTAATAAAAAAACCACCCTTAGAAAATCAAATAATAAATCCTTAGGAAAATTCAGTGAAGCTATGATGAATTTCAGGATAGTTCATACTAAAGAAGGTGTAACTATCTCAAGTGCTGAACAATCTAGGATTTCAAAGATAATAAAGAAAGAAGACCTCCTAGAAAGTGGTGAAATTATTTGGGCAGGATATCTAGATGACCGAGAGACGATAGTTGTTTCTGAAGATTCTGTTATATCAAAAAACTTTTGTAGAGCTGTTAATATAGATCGTGGAGAAACTATTCTAAAATGGATTATTCGATTCCTTAGCTGGATTCAAAATGGTCCATTACAGATACTTCACTGTATTCCAGAACATACTGAACTAGATTTAATGGAAGATGGATGGAGAAAAGCTTTCGGTATAGACCTATGTAAAGATCTAAAGAAACAGCTAAAAAAAGAAAATTATCTCTATAAATTCAGAATAATAGATATAAAAGAGAAAAATGGAGTACTAGAAATATATACATCAGGTAATAGCAAAGA
>AUXO016997584.1_pt1 | contig 16919 bp, 11 predicted proteins | sample 768731 | NCBI WGS metagenome assembly AUXO01 (sample SAMN02715735, study PRJNA202380) | gut metagenome | biome: sheep rumen | host: Ovis aries | place: New Zealand: Palmerston North
TATCTGGAGAACGGCCATGCGGAAATCCGCGGACTGTTTGACCTGAAGGAAGAATTTGATGTCTGAGGAATAACGAGACAGAACATAATAGTGCTGGTTTAACCGGAACGCTGCGGAATTAACGTGGCGTTCCGGTTATTTATGGGTATATGTAGACATAACTTGAAAGATAACATATCTTGTAGGATGAACTATCGTTCCGGAAAAAGATTTATGGCTGAAAGAAGGAAAACAATATGGCAGGTCGAAAGAAAAAGATCTGGATCATTGGTGACAGCACCGTAAATGCGGGTGAAGATTCCGCCTCCTGTATACCGCGGATCGGATGGGGAGATACGATTGCATCATTTTTCAAGGATGATGTTATAGTATGCAACATTGCTATATCCGGAACCAGTTCAAAAAGTTTCCGGACCACTCTCAATTATCAGAAGTTTCTGACCGGTATAAAGCCGGAAGATGCAGTTTTGGTATGTTTTGGCCACAATGATGAAAAAAGAGGAATAGTAACGTTTACATCCGGAAACGGGGATGAGCATACAAAAGGAAGTTTTGCAGAGAGTCTTTACGAGGGATATATTCATCCCGCCCATAAAGCTGGAGTCCATGTGATTCTCGTGACTCCGATTGTCAGACGGGCAGATAATGGTGATTATCATGGCGACAGGGTGCATGTAACTTCCGACGGCGATTATCCGGAATCGGTGCGTAGGCTTGGAGAAAAATATGGGGTCCCGGTTGTGGATTTGACAAGGCTGACCAGAGAACTGTCGATCACAGTGGATCATGACGATGATTCTGATAATGATACAATCTGGCAGCATGGTCGGAGTGGCAGATCCGATTTATGTGTTGACAATACACACACCAGCCTGTTTGGGGCGCAGGTCAACAGCTGGCTGGTTGCAAGGGAGCTGATCCGGCTGCATACATGTCTGGAGCAGAATGTCATAATGCCACTTGAGAACCCGCTGTTACATGCATCAGAATGGAAAAGGAAGTCCTTTAACCCGGATTATATAGAACCGGTGTATGTCTGTCCGGAAGGCGGGCAGAATCTTTTTCCGGATTACGTTGACCCGAATGGAAATACATTTTGTGCCAGTGCCTTTGGCGATGTTATGCTCGAAGAAAAGGTCAACGATTTTGAATTCGGACAGGGCGCTGATGGAAGTATGCGTATTTGTGCCGGGAAGTATGAGAACAACGGAAAAATTGAGGAGAGTTCGGACGGTCTTGCAATGTATTTTGTGAGGATTCCGGCAGGAGTCTCTTTTCAGCTAAGCGGAGTAGTCTGTCTGGAAAGCTATAATACAGCCGGAAGCGCTGCGATACCATCCGGATTCGGAACAATGGTCAGAGATGATATGTATATTAATCAGGTGAACGGATCTTTGATGGGAGATTACATAGCAGGAGGAATTGCGTTTCGTCCGGGATGTGAAAAGGGAAGCATTACATTTGCAAGACGGAATGGAAAACTGATGCTGGGCAGGGAGCTTTCGGAGCAGCCGGAAACAGGCATACAGATGAAAATGAGTGTGTTCTCAACCGGCGACGGATACGGAGCCCGGGTGGGAGATTTTGATCCGGTAATTGCCGGATATGACTTTGCTCTTACGCGTGTTGATCCCGAGTATATTTATGTGGGATTTTTGCCAGCAGGTCTGTTACTATCTCCGTGCGTGATATACAGCTTGAGATTAACCACGAAAGATGCATCGGACTTGGCGCATTTGACCTCTCTGCCGGTAAGTAATATAAATGTTTCGAGAGAAATACTTAGAAGGGGAGGCAACGTTTATGAAAATATGCATACAAAATGACTGGGATCAGATTGCAAAGGCATCTGCAGAGGGGAAAGATCAGGTTGTTCTGGTCTATGAAGGGGAGTACAAAAGAAATGATGTCATCTGTTTTTCCGGGCTGGAGCCCCGAAAGTTGTATGTAATCGGTATTGATGCGGCAATTCCGGAATCCTGCGTATATGTAACCGCGGACCAGTTTCGGTTCGTCATTCCTTTTGATCAGCATAAGACCAGCTATAATCCGGTTTCTTTCGCAGGCTGTCGGCATTATGTTTATATCCGTCACGCATCAGAGGAAGAGGCAAAAAGATACCGTAATCTGGCGGTGAACCCGATGGATCAGCATGAGGAAACCGCATACGACGGGTCGACAGCCAGTCATAATACACAAGTTGTTGGCGGAATAGGGACACGCTCCGGAGAAGGTACCGGTGCCGGAGGAAGCATTGTCCGCTGTGAAACGCATGTTTTTCCGCATGCATCTGCAAACGTAGAGACGAGAGATGAAGCAGTCTTCCAGGCACGTAACGCAATAGACGGATATCTGGCTTCCTGCGGGCATGGAGAATGGCCGTATGCATCGTGGGGAATCAACCGTCAGGCTGATGCTGCGTTTACGCTGGATTTCGGGCGGCCGGTTGATTTTGACGAGATGCGGCTTTATACCAGATCGGATTTTCCTCACGATTCATGGTGGATCAGCGCAGATCTGGTTTTGTCGGATGGCTCCAGGCGGACATTGTCAATGGATAAAAAGACAGGGGAACCGCATATCTTTCGCGATATGAAGGCTGAGAAGATAACATGGCTTCGACTGGAAAATCTGGTTAAGGCAGAAGATCCGAGTCCCTTCCCTGCCCTGACACAGATCGAGGTTTACGGGAAAGATTCGGAACCGACACAGGCGGATGAAAAGCAGTGTGAGGATTGATATGAAAACAGAAAAAGTACACCAGACAATGGCGGCGGACTACCTTGATGAAGCGCTCCGGCAGCATCCGGAGAGCCCTTTTCTGTACACAGAAATACCGGAGATTACACACAGGCATGCTGACGAAAAAGATTCGCGTCCGGGATGGGAAGATCTGGATGTAGAACTGGCACATAAGCTGGTGGAAGAAGGCGAACGGATGGCAGCGCTGCACTATCCGCAAATACTTGCTGCAGATTACTTGGAGTTTTCAATAAATGGAAATCGTGTCCATTTTGAAGAGAAGTATTTCCGGCGCCGCCGGATGCTGACAGCTTTTGTAATGGCAGAGTGCGTAGAGAATAAGGGCAGATTTCTTCCTTCGATTTTAAACGGCGTATATCTGATCCTTGAAGAAAACGGCTGGTGTCTTCCGGCCCATAATTCGTATATAAGAGATACACCGCAGCTGCCTTTGCAGGATCGGAGGCATCCGGTTATTGATCTCTTTGCCGCGGAGACAGCGGCAATTTTGAGTGTTACAGAAGTCTGCATGGGACCGGCTTTTGATAAAATCAGTCCATTCATCAGAAACTACATTAATGACGAACTAAAACGCCGGATTTTGCAGCCATACCTGCACTTCCATTTCTGGTGGATGGGCGGAGAAGGCCAGATGCTGAACTGGACTCCATGGATAACGCAGAATGTGCTGCTGACCATTCTGACCAGAAAAGAGGCAGATGTATCCCGCAAAGACAGAGAGCAGGTGATCCGTCAGGCGGCAGTTTCGGTAGACTATTTCCTGGATGAGTACGGTGAGGACGGATGTTGTTCGGAAGGCGCCCAGTATTTTTCGCATGCAGGACTTTGCCTTTTCGGGTGTCTGCATATTCTGGAACAGACAGCTGGTGAAAGATTTGGAGAGATATTCCGGGAATCTAAAATTCATAATATTGCCTCTTACATCCTGCATATGTATGTAGGAGGCGGATACTATATCAATTTTGCTGACTGCTCGCCTTTTCCGGGGCACCGTTCAGGCCGGGATTTTCTGTTTGCCTGCAGCACGCAGAATCGGGAGCTTGCTTCTTTTGCAGCGGAAGACTACAGAAGCCAGAATTGGGAAGAACGGCTGGACCCGGACGAGGAAAACCTGTGGTATCACATACTTGGTGCGTTTACGCATACGAAAATGATGGAGTACCCGCTATGCAGCTTTACGAGCAATGATATCTGGTATCCGAGTATCGGACTGCTTGTTGCTCGTAAAGCGTATGGAGAAGACAGTTATGTACTTGCAGCCAAGGCCGGTAATAATGCAGACAGTCATAATCACAATGATGTCGGATCGGTTACGCTATATAAAAACAATAAGCCTTTTCTGATCGATCTCGGAGTTGAGACATATACGGCAAAAACATTCTCTGCTCAAAGGTATGATATCTGGACTATGCGGTCACAGTTTCATAACTTACCTACTTTCTACGACGAAAGCGATCCGCAGCAGAAGCCGATAGAGCAAAAAGCCGGAGTACAGTACAAGGCTGAAGACGTGAAGTGTGTAATAGATAACACAAGCGCCCGACTGTTTGAAGACATTGCAGCATCTTATGGTGACGAAAGAGTAAAGATCTATACACGTACGGTGGTGGCAGGAGGTGAATATCCTGTTATTATCCGTGATCACTACGAGGGGAGTGCCACCTGCACGCTGTCTTTGATGCTGTATGAAGAGCCTGTCCTGACAGAAAAGGAGCAGGAAATTAGAGTCGGAACCCTCGGCCGCGTGATCGTAAAAGGTGCCGGAACAATTACCATTGAAAAGTGTGAGGTTACAGATCCGAGGCTACAGATTGCATGGAGACATGACTGTTACCGGGTCCTGATCACGATGAAAGAGCAAGACCTCAGCCTGTTCTTTGATTAGTCTGCTATCTGTTCATTGTCTTCTATGTTATCCGATTTGCTGCGGATGTATTCTGTGGGAGAATGTCCGTCTATTTTCTTAAAGACCTTTGAGAAATAATAGGCGGACTCAAATCCCAGAGCATCGGCAGCTTCGTAAATTTTTATATCTCCCTGGAGCAGCATTTTCTTTGCTTTCTGTATTTTTCTGGTGCTTACATATTCGGAAAATCCGGTACCGGTGCTTTTTTTAAAAATAGCGGACAGGTAGGCGGAAGAAATCCCGAAGGTGTCGGCAACCTGACTCAGCTGCAGCTTTTCACTCAGATTGTTATCTATATACTCCTTGATGGAGGCGATCATCTTATCTTTGCCGGATCTGCGGTTAGAACCGACAATGTGGGAAAACAGAAGGCACTGGTGATCGTCATCAGCCTGCTCGCAGGCTAAAGATCCCTCCTTAAAGGAAACCGGAATTTCGGATGATGTAGTAACAACGGTTCCAAGGCCGGACAATATTGAAACATTGAAATAATTATGGATCATTTCATGAGCATTATGCAGTGCAGATCTTACCTGACGGATCAGGTCTGCTACCGATTCCGAAGCCTGAAAACAGAAAAGAATGGAAAAGTACTGTAAACTGTCGGAAATAAAGTAGGCCGGACGGTAGCGGAGAATGATATCCTTTGTCATCCCGAGAGACGAATTATATAAGGTCAGAAGCTGCGGGCTGTCGGCAGAAAGTTGTGTCTCCATGCGGCAGCAGACACACAGGTATCTGTCACTTTCCGCAAGAGGAAGATGCAGCGCAGCAGACTCTTCCTTTATAGCAGCTTCGTCAGGTATATTGCCGTTTAAAAGGCGTATCAGGAAATTCTGCTGCAGATTTTCCATGGAGGCGGTATGGCTGCCGGACGGTCCGGCAGAGGCGGAGCTATGCTCATCGGCTCGTTGCATTGCGCGCCTGAGCGCTGCCTGCAGATTCTCTTTGTTCAGTTCAATTTTGACCAGATAGTCAACAGCTCCGTTGACAAGAGCCTGCCTTGCCATATCAAACTCTTCATAGGCAGTGAGCATAATAAATGCCGGAACCGAACCGTAGCGTTCATGACAGATCCGGAGCAGTTCAAGTCCATCCATTACAGGCATCCGAACATCCGCAATAACAATTTCAGGGTGCTCTTTCTCAATTATTTCCAACGCCTGTTTTCCGTTGGAAGCTGTACCGGACAGCGCAATCTGTCCTTGATAGCCTTGCGCCAGCAGAGATTTCAGCCCGATCTGCACTAATGGTTCATCATCAACAATTAAAAGTCGATACATCCTGTTTCTCCTTTTTCTGATCCAATGCTTCCTTTTCCGGTGATTGTGATTCCAGAAAAGGAAGATTGAACTCGGTCGTCGTTCCTTGCCCGGGAATGCTGCGGATGGAAAGACCGTACGACTCCCCGAATTCATATTTAATTCTCTGATTCACATTGGAAACGCCGGTGTGTCTGAAAAATCCGTTTTTATCCTCTGCATTACCGGAAAGAATGCGGTCAATTGTCTCTGCATCCATACCGATACCATCATCCTGAATGCTGATCTTTAACGTATCCGGCATATCCCGGAACACATGAACGTTGACAGTTCCCGGCCCGCCTTTAGGCTCAATCCCATGAAAAATGGAGTTTTCAACAATAGGTTGCAGGGAAAAACGGGGAATTCTGCAATTCAGAAGAGCGGGATCCTCTAATTGAAAATTCAGCTGGATCAACCCGCCATACCTGTATTTCATGATAATGAAATAATCCTTTATCAGACTGAATTCTTCACTGAGCGGGACAAGATCAGCCTGCCCTTTGGACACATTCTTCAAAAGGTGCGATAGCGCGGTCAACATTTCGGCGATTCCGTCTGCGCCTTGTATAGTGGCCATCCATTTGATGGTATTCAAGGTATTGTACATGAAATGCGGATTGATCTGTGACTGCAGGATTTTGAACTTGAGCTCTTGTTTTTCGCGCTCATCATGAACCTTACGATCCATCAGAAGCTGTATATTTTCGGAAAGAGCATTAATGCCGCGTCCTATAGTGCCGAACTCATTATCCCATTCAATAGAAGGGTCATAGGAAAAAACACCCTCGCCGGTCTCCTTCAGTTTCCCGGAAAGCAGCATGACAGGAGCAGTAATCTTTTTCTGGAGAAGACGCAGAAGTATCGTTCCATCAATCGCAAGCAGCAGAAAAATAAGCACAAGCATTCTGGCGAAGGCAAGTTTCTGTATCCGTTCCTGCACATTGGACGGAAGGATGGAGATTGTCCAGGGAACGGACGTAAGAGTGTAGGAAATGACACCTTCCGGAAGCGGAGAAGAAACAAGCCGTGAATCCTGATATTGAAAAGTTCCGCCATCCGGAAACGTCAGATAAAGAAAGGCATCGTCAGGGAGTGTCAGCTGTTTGAACTGATCGGTTATGATTTGCGGCATAAGTTCTGTATAATACCAGCCGATCTGCTCGGAGGACGAAGGACTTTCAACAGGCCGCAGGATGGGAATTATCTCCTGCGGATGTGACGAATAAGACAGCGGACTATGAACAAATCCAATCCACCGATAACTGTCTGCATTCCGGAGTTGCGCGGAAAATTCAGCATTCATGATCTTTTCGGTGATTTTCCGGCAGTCTCCGGAAGAAGCCAGTGCGGTGACCTGTATATAATTGCTTCCATCCGAGGTGGCAATAATAGAGCGGTTAATGTAGGAGCGGGCAGGAGAGCCGTTGTATTCATCGTCAAGCCGGTGCCAGGCATCCAGCGTCCGCTCGCGGGCGGCAGGAGAGACCCGGGTGTATCCGGGATTGTTATATGCCTTCTGCAGATACGAGCGCACAGTGGGGTCCTGTACCATCAGGTCAGAGAAGGTAATGACCCGGGTCATATTCTGGTCAATTTCGTTTCCGACAAGATGAAGATCCGAAATGGCAGACTGCCGCTGGGAGAGTCTGAGATATTTTATGGAAATAAAAGTGGTCGCAATGACGACAATCAGTCCGGCGGCAAAGGTAAATAAAGTTGAAATCAGGATGATTTGCCCCCGTATGGAATGGCGGCATGTTCGTGTTTGCTGTTTCAGTATCATAAAATAACAGGTTTCTGATCCTGCAGTGTTATTTGCAGGAGAAAATACAAGAAGATCTAAAGAAAGTACATTGCCGGCAGATTAATCCAAAAAAAGCGAAAACTGTGCCGCAAAATATACATTCAGTCATGGGACGTCTCTATTTTACAATAAAAACAATCAAAAAAGACCGGGGAATCCGCTGATTTAAGCGGAGCTGTATTACACGGGAGCCTTGGAAAGGGGATTATATGAAAAAAAGAATTGTCAGTATTGTTCTTGCTGCCGTTATGGCAGGAATAGCCGTAGCCGGATGCGGAAGCTCATCCGCAACATCCGCATCGACAGATGAAACGACGCAGACAGCAGATGCATCATCGACGGAATCAGGCGCTGATGGGGATCAGGTCACTTTAAAGTGGGCAGTCTGGGATGTAGCAAGTACAGTTTATTATCAACCTCTGATTGATGCATTCGAGAAGGAAAATCCGAACATCAAAATTCAGACCGTTGACCTTGGATCGACGGATTATGATACAGTTCTGGGAACGCAGTTGTCCGGATCCGGATCTGATTTTGACGTCGTAACTATTAAGGATACCCCCGGTTATATGACATTGATCAATAAAGGTACACTGGAGCCTCTGAACGATCGAATTAAAGCTGATGGAATTGATCTTGCCAAATATAACGGGGTGACAGATCAGGTAACCGTCAATGGTTCACTGTATGAACTGCCATTCCGTAATGATATCTGGGTTTTGTACTATAACAAAGACGTTTTTGATAAAGCCGGCGTTGACTATCCCACCAATGATATGACCTGGGATCAGTATGACAAGCTGGCAAGAAAGATCACAGATACCACGGCCGGAAGCGAGGTGTATGGAGCACATTACCATACCTGGAGATCTACAGTTATGCTTGACGGCATCCTTGACGGAAAGAACAGCATCGTAGGAGGAAATTATGATTTTGCAAAGCCTTACTATGAGATGGTTCTGAAGGAACAGGAAGATGGCGTCTGCCAGGATTACGCAACGCTTAAAACACAAGGCCTGCACTATTCCGATGCGTTTGCACAAGGTAACGTCGGAATGATGAATATGGGCAGCTGGTTTATTGCTACTCTGGTTTCTAAGATTAAAAGCGGCGAGTACACAGAGTGCAAGAACTGGGGAATGGTTAAGTATCCGCATGCCGAAGGCGTTGAGCCCGGATCCACGCTCGGTACCATTACGGCGCTGGCTTTGCCGACATCGGCACCTCATAAAGATGAAGCATGGAAGTTCATTTCTTTCGTCACAGGAGAAGAAGGAGCCAAGGTTATTGCCTCGACAGGTAACAATCCGGCTATGAGCAACGCAGATATTGTTGACACAATTTCTTCCATGGACGGATTCCCGGATGACGAGGCTTCTAAAGAAGCACTTGCTACAACTCATGTATATCTGGAAATGCCTGCAGATGATCATGCTTCCGAAATCAATCAGGTACTGGACAATGAGCATGATCTGATTATGACCGGTTCCGAATCGGTAGATGAGGGCATCAAGAATATGAATGATCAGGTTTCTGCATTACTTGGAAAGTAATAACAGATAGAACCGGCGGATTGCATTAATGACACCTGCAGATCAAGTGCAGACTTGTTCTGCAGGCGTCTTTTATAGGGAGGTCAAATTATGGCGCAAGCCCTGACTGCTGATAAGGAAAAAAACCGTAAAAAAAGAGAGTTCCGGCGCAACCTTGTGGCGTATTCTTTTATAGCACCGAACTTTATCGGATTTGCAGTTTTTACCCTTGGTCCTATCATCATGGCCCTTGGCATGGCATTTATGAAATGGGATGGGAACAATCCGGCTGAGTTCGTCGGTTTACAGAATTTCAGCCAGATCTTTTCTGATCCGAGATTTATCGCTTCTCTCAGAAATACATTAATCTATGCCGTCTTTACAGTGCCGTTTACCTTGGTTATCGCACTGTTTCTCGCAATTCTTCTGAATCAGAAAATACATGGGAGAAATTTCTTCCGCACGGTTGCCTTCTTCCCTTATGTAGCATCCCTCGTAGCGGTGGCAGCGGTCTGGAACATGCTGTTCACACCGGCAAAAGGTGGTATTGTTAACCAGCTTTTCATTCATATGGGATTGCAGCCTTTGAAGTGGGCGGCAGCACCGGCAACTGTGCTGCTGACAATTATCATGTTTTCGATCTGGAAGAACACCGGATACTATATGGTAATTTATCTCGCCGGACTGCAGGGGATCAATACAGAGCTGTATGAAGCTGCTTCTCTGGATGGTGCAAATAAATGGCAGATGTTCCGCTATGTAACTGTTCCTCAGCTGAGGCCTACAACATTCTTTGTGACGATAATCTTAACGATTAACTGCTTTAAGGTATACGACATCGTATATATGCTGGCAGGAGGTTCAAACGGTATCGTCAATCAAAGTGCGAGCGTTCTGGTTTATTACATATACGATGAATCTTTCCGCAACTGGAGACTGGGCAATGCATCTGCTGCGGCACTGGTACTGTTTGCCATTGTTCTGGCGATTACTCTGTTCCAGTTCCGTGGTGAGAAAAACTTCTCGGCAGACTAGGAAAGGATATAGAATCGATGAGAAAATCAACGAACCGTATTATTACAAAGATTGTCATTTACGCGATCCTGATACTCCTGTCTGTTATTATGCTGGTACCTTTTGTATGGATGATCTCGTCCTCGCTGAAATATGATAAGGACATCTTCGTTATTCCTTATCAATGGATCAACCTTCATCCGAGATGGAGAAACTATATTGATATCTGGAAACAGATACCGCTTCTTACATTCACACTGAATACTGTCAAAATCACACTGATTGTGACATTTCTGCAGCTTCTGACTTCAAGCTTTGCGGCGTATGCATTTGCAAAATTGAAGTTCAAGGGACGGAATATTCTCTTTCTCTGTTACATCGCAACCATTGCGGTTCCGTGGCAGGTATATATGGTTCCGCAGTTCATTATGATGAGAGGGATGGGGCTGGCAGACACGCATCTTGCCATCATTATTCTGCAGGCATTCTCCGCGTTCGGCGTATTTATGATGCGGCAGTTCTATGAGGGAATTCCGGACTCTCTGTGCGAGGCAGCAAGAATAGACGGGATGTCGGAATATGGTATTTATTTCAGGATCATGCTCCCGCTTTCCAAACCGGCACTATCCACGCTGGTTATTTTTACATTCGTGAACACCTGGAATGATTTCCTTGGACCTTTGATTTACCTGACTTCGGAGTCCAAGAAAACGCTGCAGATCGGACTGCGGATGTTTATTTCACAGTATTCAGCCCAGTACGGACTGATTATGGCGGCATCCTGTCTGTCCCTGATTCCGGTTCTGATTGTATTCCTTTCCCTTCAGAAGTACTTTGTTGAGGGAATAGCAAGTTCCGGTGTTAAGGGATAATAACAAGAGAAAACAGAATTAGATGTGCAGGGAACAGAGCAGTTTCCCTGCACTTTTTCAGAATATAAAAAAGAACATCTCTGATATAACGATGCGAAAGCAGGAGAATCTGATATGAGAAAGTGGATTGAAGAAAAAGACCTGGCAAAATACCCTGAACTGACAGATGCAGAGGCAGCCGATGCACTGAAACAGTGTATCGGACATAACAGGCAGAATCTGCAGAAGTTTACAGATGCCTTCCCGGGGCCCAACAGCGAAAACGGATTTTATCAGCCCGTAAAAAATAAAGGATGGACGACCGGTTTCTGGACAGGAGAATTATGGCTGTCTTTTGAAAATGCCGGAAATAATGAAGATAAGAATGCTTTTCGTGAAGCCGCGACACGACAGGTTGAATCTTTTCTCGCGCGAATCGAAGAAAAGAGGGATGTTGATCATCACGATATGGGATTTCTATACAGCCCCAGCTGCGTCGCCGGATATTTTCTGACAGGAAATCAGAATGCAAAGCGGGCCGCTGTTCTTGCAGCGGATCAGTTAATCACACGTTTTCAGCCTGCCGGCGGCTTTCTGCAGGCATGGGGACCAATGAATGACCGCGCAAACTATCGATTTATTATTGATTGTCTGCTGAATATACCGCTTTTATACTGGGCAAGCCGTGAAACAGGAAACCCCGGATACCGTGAAATTGCGGAACGTCATATTCATACAGCGATGGCTAATGTGATCCGGGCGGATAATTCCACCTGGCATACAGTATTTATGAATCCGGAGAATGGAAAATTTGATCATGGGGCCACTTGCCAGGGCTATAAGGATGGATCAGCATGGGCACGTGGACAAGCCTGGGGAATTTACGGGACTGCAGTTGCGTATAAAAATACGAAACGCGAAGAATACGTAGACTACTTCCGACGCGTCACAAGTTATTTCCTTTCGCATCTTCCGGAGGATCTGATTCCTTACTGGGATCTTACCTTCGGCGACGGAGACGGAAGGTCACTTCAAAAAGTATCATATCAGTTTGGAGATATCCCCGGGGAGGAGCCCAGGGATTCCTCATCAGCGGTCATAGCTGCCTGCGGGATGCTGGAAATGACACAGTATCTTCCGGAAAAAGAGGCGGAGTATTATCAAAAAACTTCACGTAAATTGTTGAAAGCGGTTACGGACACCTGTTTTAACGCAGATATGTCGAAGTGCAACGGTCAGCTTCTTCATGGCACATATTCACACAAGAGCCCTTACAATACCTGCAGTCCGGAAGGAACCAACGAGTGCGTGATCTGGGGAGATTATTACTATATGGAGGCACTGAACCGCATTCTGAATCCGGGGTGGAAGATTTACTGGTAAGATGAAAGACTGCTATGAATGAGTCGGGCAGAAAGAGGAACAGAACACTATGTATCCACAGGTTAATAATGCGCGAGCGGTGATGTCTCTGGACGGAATGTGGAATTTTTGTCTGGATGATGGTACGGCGGAAGAAAAAGACTGGGGAAGACAATTTCCCGCGGAGAAAAGCGAGCAGCTCTATGTTCCGGCCAGTTACAATGATCAGCGGGAAGATGCACGCTTCCGAAGCTTTGTCGGAACTGCATGGTATGAACAGAAATTTACGCTTCCTTCATTCTGGAAGGGGCAGCGGCTTGTTTTGCGTTTTGATGCTGTGACACACAATGCTGCCGTATGGATCAATGGCATCAAAATCATGGAGCACAGGGGAGGCTTTCTTCCTTTTGAAGCCGACGTAACAGATCTGGTTCATCCGGGGGAAACCTTTTCTGTTGTCGTTTCGGCGGACAACAGGATCGGACACGATACGCTTCCTGTTGGAAACGAAGGCGGAACTGCATTTTTTGGCTCGGACAATGCACAGGTCCCGGCGGTGCGGCAGGCAAAACTATGGAGAGGAAAAGTCAATCTACCTAATTTCGACTTTTTTAATTATGCCGGTATCCAGCGCCATGTTCGTCTTTATACTACGCCGGTTTCCTATATTGACGATATCGTTATCACGCCGGATTTTACAGAAGATACAGAAGGAAATGTAACAGGAAATATTACCTGGTCCGCAGTACTGGCATCTTTGAATTCGGATGCCCTGAATCAAAAGGTAAAGATAGAAATTCTGGATGAGAAAAATCAGGTGGTTGCTTCTGCTTGTGAAATGCCCGGAAAGCAGATCGAAGATGCAGGACCGGACCCTCTGACGCGTTATTTTCACGGTAATTCGGAAAAATTTAACCGAACATCTGTCAACGGCAGACTGAGTATTCAGAATGCTCATCTTTGGGAGCCGTGGCCGGGGACGCCTTATCTTTATCATGCCAGAATTACCTTCGGAGAAGATGAATACACAGAGGATTTCGGTATTCGTACAGTTAAGGTAAGCGGTACGGAGTTTCTTCTGAATGGCAAACCGTTTTATTTTAAGGGGTTTGGAAAACATGAAGACTTTTATATATCCGGCCGGGGAACATCTGATCTTCTCAATGGTAAGGATGTAAGCCTTCTTCACTGGATCGGGGCCAATTCATTCCGGACCAGCCACTATCCGTACGCAGAGGAAATGTACCGGCTCTGCGACCGTGAAGGGATCGTCATTATTGACGAAGCACCGGCGGTCGGTATCGGTATGGGGAAGGAAGCAGATCCGTACAAGACACTTCCGATTCGGAAATATCATGAAGAAGTTATTCTTGAGATGATCCGCCGGGATCGGAATCATCCGAGCGTTGTGATGTGGAGCATGGGCAATGAGCCGGATACGGAAAACTGGCCGGAGAGTGCGTATACTTATTGGAAAAACCTTTATGATGTCGCCCATGCAGCTGATAATCAGAACCGCCCGGTAACATTCGTATGCTGCCAGAATGACTATACCAGAGATCTTGTGACGAGAACGATGGATGTAGTCTGCATCAACCGGTATTACGGCTGGTATAATCTGTCCGGCGATATGGATGCAGCAGTTTATGCCTGGAATCAGGAGCTTGATTTCTGGGAGAAAATGAACAAACCGGTTATGTGTACGGAATATGGAGCGGACACATTAAACGGTCTGCATGGAACTACTGCAGAAATGTTTACGGAAGAATTTCAGGCCAATTATTACAAGAGAATCGATGAAGAAGTATTTGATCGCCGGGATTTCTTTGTTGGCGAGCAGTGCTGGTGTTTTGCCGACTTCGGAACATTGCAGGGAGTCATGCGCCCTGATGGAAACCGGAAAGGGGTCTTTACGAGGGAGCGGCGGCCGAAACTGGCAGCTTATTATCTGAAGGACCGCTGGGAGAAAATTCCAAATGCAGGATACAAAAAACAAATCGGTGATGAAGATGGAACAGACAGAAAAGAATGAGGGAATATCGGATATTTTTCATCCGGCACATACAGACTACCGGCTGTCTCCTTACACAGGTTTGACACGGGAAAGCTGGCTGGAAGCAGGCAGATATATGCTGGAGGGAATATTCAGACATGTTCCGTCTGCAGAGGATCCGGTTATAGTACAGCGCCGGGAAACCAAGGTGACATATCCGCATTTACAGGCGCCGGAGGAGCAGCAGAAAAGAGAAAAAAAGGCAGAACTATTTGAAGGACTGACCAGATCTTTCTTTATTGCATCGGTAATGATAGCAAACGAACCGGACCTGGTCATCCACGGAATTCCACTGACAAAGTACTACAAGGAACAGATTCTCCGTACGGTTACCCCGGGGGACGTTCTTTATGCCGGCAGCTATGATCAGATGCAGCTGATCACACAGGAGCAGACAGGGCAGCCGTCGGATCCGTTCAGCACATATCAGCAGACTGTAGAAACTTGTGCCCTTGTCATTGGCCTCATGGAGAGCCGCAGCCAGATCTGGGATACATATACGAAAAAGGAAAAGGATACGATAGCTGCCTTTATATCCGACTGGGCGAATCATAGTACGGTTCCGCAGAACTGGCGTCTTTTTAATATGCTGGATCTTGCCTTTTTATCAATAAACGGATACCCGATTGACGAGAAAGTGATGATAGAGCATGCAGCCGCAGTACTGGAGTATTCGGCAGGAGACGGCTGGTACAGGGACGGGCAGTGTTTTGACTATTATTCATGCTGGGCTTTTTCATTTTATGCCCCGCTCTGGTGTGTCTGGTATGGATATGACCATCTGCCGGATATCGCGAGGCGGTTTGAACGGTATTCCAACGAACTGATGAAAACTTATCCGGATATGTTTGATGCAGACGGATGGACGAACATGTGGGGGCGTTCCTGTATCTATAGGAATGCTGCAACAAGTGCATTCGACGGGAACCTGTTCCTGCGCCATTCTGCAATTGACCCGGGGCAGGCGAGGAGAATTGCGTCAGGATCGCTTCTTCAGTTCCTGCAGCACCCTGATTTCCGGTGGAATGGAATTCCGGCACTCGGTTTTTACGGACAATTTACACCGCTGATTCAAGGATATTCCTGTGCGGAATCTGTATTCTGGCTGGGGAAAGCCTTTCTGTGTCTGCATTTTCCGAAGTATCATCCGTTCTGGACTTCGAAAGAAAGGAATGGATTTTTTGCAACCAGCCCGATTTATGCGGATGGGACATCTGATCAAACATTTAGAGCAGATGAAATCAGAGAAACTGTACTTGATGGTCCAGCACTTTGCATAAGCAACCACAGGATAAATGGAGAAGTGAATCTGCGCACCGGGAAGGTGGTAAAAACAGAGCAGGATCTTTCCGGGATGTGGAATTATGCAAAACTATGCTACAACACGAAATATCCGTGGGAATCGACACCTTTGGAGAATGGAAAACTTCACCGGGAAATGGAGGCACAGCAGTATGTGCTGCAGGATCCGCGGAAGGGATATCTGCGTGCCAATGCTGTTTTCTGGTGCGGGGAACAGGAGCACGTTCTTTATCGCAGGCAGTTTTTTAACTGGAATCTGGAACAGGAGGACCACTGGATTTCTGCAATTAATCTGGCGGATTTCGCGGTCCCTTCCGGTATTATGCGGGTCGATCAGACAAGATTGATTTACAGACCGGCCTCGTTGACACTCGGCTCATTCGGATTTCCGGATAACGGGACGGAAATCCGCCATTTCTCCCGACAATACGAGAGCGGTACTGCAGAAGGGAAGACAGAAAAGCGGACAGCAGTTGCCATAGTATTAAAAGGTCATGACCGCAGGGGAATGGAAAAACAGATGGCAATGACCATCTATGACGGATGGGATGAATTGAGGCCGATCTATTCTGCAGGAACCAATCCGGACTCGGAACATTCCATAATTCTGCGTGCCGCAATGGCTTATCATCATCAATATGATGCGTCAGAGCCGCATGTACTGGTTTCACAGGTGATAACTAAAGAAAGTCTGGATGACTTTACCGAAAACGAATTATTCCCGGTAAGGAAAATTATGTATGAGGATCCGTACGCGTGCGGAAGTTATGGCCAGGTTACGGTATGCCTTGCAAACGGACAAAACCGCAGAATCTGTTATGACGGAATCGAGCGCCGGATGATGCTGTAACAAATTCTCAGAGGGAATTCTGTGTTACCCTCTCCGCCCTGTACGCCCCCGGCGTGCACCCGAAAGCTTTCCGGAACATCCGGTAAAAGTAGCTTGTATTCTCATACCCGATCATCGCCGCAATGTCCGAGGCGCAAAGGCATGTATTCCGGAGAAGGAAGCCGGCCTGCGCAAGCCT
>AUXO016437093.1_pt1 | contig 16910 bp, 18 predicted proteins | sample 768731 | NCBI WGS metagenome assembly AUXO01 (sample SAMN02715735, study PRJNA202380) | gut metagenome | biome: sheep rumen | host: Ovis aries | place: New Zealand: Palmerston North
CAGGTGTTGACGCAAGCACGAGATCATATTATCCGAAAAACGTTCGATTCCTTGAAAGGATGTAAAAATGCGATCGTTCATTTTTATAATTCTACATCGTTTGCGCAGCGGCAGCAGGTATTCAAGATGTCTCGTGAAGAAATCAAAAAGATTGCGGTGGATGGAGCCAAATTAGTAAAACAGTTGTCGGATGAAAGTGGTATGGATTACCGTTTTGAATATTCACCTGAAAGCTTTACTGGTACAGAGGTGGATTTTGCATTGGATGTTTGTAATGCGGTCATCGATGTCTTTGAACCGACTATTGAAAAACCATTGATCATCAATTTGCCAGTAACAGTTGAGATGTCCATGCCACATGTGTATGCATCCCAAATCGAATATATGTCAAAACATATGAATCGCAGGGAAGCAGTAATACTGTCTTTGCATCCACATAATGACAGAGGTACCGGCGTAGCTGATACCGAACTGGCGTTATTGGCCGGAGCCAATCGTGTGGAAGGCACGTTGTTTGGTAACGGGGAGAGAACCGGCAATGTGGATATTGTTACCCTGGCCATGAATATGTATAGTCATGGTGTGGATCCACATCTAGATTTTAGTGATATGCCGCATATTGTCGATATTTATGAACGTTGTACCAGGATGGAGGTTTATGATCGTCAGCCTTATTGCGGTAAGCTGGTCTTTGCTGCATTTAGTGGTTCACATCAAGATGCTATTGCCAAAGGCATGCAGTATCATAAAGAGCATAACCTGGAGCAGTGGACTGTACCATATTTACCAATCGACCCAAACGATGTTGGCCGTGTTTACGAGACTGATGTTATTCGCATCAATTCACAGAGTGGCAAGGGTGGTATTGCTTATATCATGAACAATTACTACGGATATGATCTTCCTCGGATATTCCGTGAACAATTCTCTTATTACATTAAGGATATTTCAGATCATCAGCATAAAGAGCTGAAACCAGATGAAATATTTGAGATCTTCAAACGCGATTTTGTTGATCTAAACGATCCAATCAAACTGGATGAGTATCACTTTATCCGTACTGGAGATAAATATATGGCGACTTTATCCATTTTGTTCCATGGAGAAGCCATGGATATCACCGGGCGAGGAAGCGGCCGTTTAGATGCGGTAGCTAATGCTTTACGTAAACATTGTAATTTAACTTTTGATATTGTCGATTATAATGAAAGCTCCTTGACACGAGGCAGTACATCCAAAGCGGTATCATATGTACAGGTAAATGACTGTATCAATGAAGATCGTTTTGGAGTCGGTGTAGACGACGATATTATGGCAAGTAGTATCAAAGCGCTCATCAGTTCTTTGAATCGTGCGATTATCCATAAGGAGGATTAATATTATGGGATTGACAATGACCCAGAAAATTTTAGCTGCTCATGCCGGCCTGGATTATGTGGCAGCCGGTCAGTTGATTGAGGCAGACCTGGATTTGGTAATGGCCAATGATATTACCGGACCGATGGCTTTGCCAGTTATTAGACAGATGGGTGGTAATGTATTTGATAAAGATAAAGTTGTCTTTGTCCCGGATCACTTTGTTCCGAATAAAGATATAAAATCAGCAGAAAATGCGAAAGCGATGCGCGAATATGCGATCGAACAGAATTTGACGAATTTGATGATCCAAGGTAAATGTGGTATTGAACACGCCATTCTGCCAGAAAGAGGTTTGGTATACAGCGGGATGACTGTTATAGGTGCTGATTCTCATACTTGTACGTATGGAGCTTTAGGCGCTTTCTCCACAGGTGTCGGAACAACGGATATAGCAGCGGGGATGGCCAGCGGGCAAGCGTGGTTTAAAGTACCGGAAGCAATTCAGTTTTACCTGCATGGAAAGTTGAAACCCTATGTTAGTGGTAAAGATGTCATTTTACATATCATTCACAAGATCGGTGTGGATGGCGCACTGTATAAATCAATGGAATTTGCCGGTCCCGGAGTGTCTGAATTGTCGATGGATGATCGGTTCACTATTTCCAATATGGCAATTGAAGCGGGTGGTAAGAACGGTATTTTCCCCGTGGATGAAAAAACAATAGAATATATGAAACAGGCTGGTGTGAAAGACTATAAGATATATCAAGCGGATGACGATGCCTATTATGAAAAGGTTATCGATATCGATCTAAGCTTGATTACACCGACAGTAGCGTTTCCACATCTGCCAGGTAACGGAAAAACATTTGATGAGATTGAAGCGATGGAACCGATTGCGATCGATCAGGTTGTGATTGGTTCATGTACTAACGGACGTATGGAAGATATGCGCCGGGCAGCAGCTATTTTAAAGGGCCATCAGGTTGCTAAAACTGTCCGTGTCATGGTTATACCTGCAACGCAAAATATCTTCCTGCAATGTATTCACGAAGGACTGGCTGATATTTTTGTGGAAAGTGGCTGTGCATTTAATACCCCAAGTTGTGGCCCTTGTATGGGTGGTCATATGGGTGTCATGGCTAAAGGAGAACGTTGTGTTTCCACTACAAACCGCAATTTTGTCGGGCGTATGGGAGATACGGAAGCATTGATTTATCTGGCTAGTCCAGAGACTGCGGCAGCGTCAGCCATTACAGGATATATCACAAATCCGGTTAAATTGGGAGGTGCACAATAACAATGGAAGCTCATGGTAGAGTGTTTAAATATGGAGATAACGTTGATACAGATGTCATTATTCCAGCACGTTATTTAAATTCATTTGATGCAAAGGAGCTGGCTAGTCATGCCATGGTTGATATCGACCCTACATTTGTAGAACGTGTTCAACCTGGGGATATCATAGTGGCTAGAAAAAACTTTGGATGTGGTTCATCTCGGGAACATGCACCTCTAGCTTTAAAAACGGCTGGTGTATCTGTAGTCATTGCGGATAGTTTTGCCCGTATTTTTTATCGGAATTCAATTAATATCGGATTTGCGATCATGGAATGTCCCGAGGCGGCAGAAGTGATTTCTGACGGTGATGAAGTAAAGGTTGATTTCGATACAGGGGTTATCACCGATATAACAACGGGACAGACATTTAAAGCACAACCATTTCCGCCCTTTATGCAAAACCTTATAAAAATGGGCGGATTGGTAAATTATGTAAATAAGAAAAAGGAAAATTAGATATGGAAAAAAATATTGCAGTCATAAAGGGAGATGGCATTGGGCCGGAGATTATAGCGGAAGCCATCAAGGTGTTAAGGAAAATAGAAAAAAAATATCATCATGTTTTCCATTTGACAGATGTACTGGCAGGTGGTGCTGCCATTGATGCAACCGGATGCAATCTGCCACAGGAATCAATTGATCAGCTTTTAGCCAGCGACAGTGTTTTGCTTGGAGCAGTTGGAGGTCCAAAATATGATGATCAGCCACCGGCAAACCGGCCGGAAAAAGCATTGTTGATGATTCGTAGCAAGCTGGGATTGTTCGCTAATTTGCGACCGGCTGTTTTATTTCCGCAGTTGGCAGATGCTAGTCCTTTAAAGGAAAGTATCGTAGCGCAAGGTATCGATTTTGTGGTTGTAAGGGAATTGACCGGTGGTATCTATTTCGGTAAACATGAAACAAACGGAGATCAGGCTGTGGATGTAATGCCTTATTCCGTTATGGAAATTGAAAGAATTGCCCGTGTGGCCTTTGATACTGCAATGGTAAGAAGAAAAAAAGTTTGTTGTGTGGACAAAGCGAATGTTCTGGATACTTCAAAACTTTGGCGTAAAGTGGTAACTGATGTTGCAAAAGAATATCCGGAAGTATCATTGTCTTTTATGTATGTCGATAACGCTGCCATGCAGATCTGTAAAAAACCCAGTCAGTTTGATGTCATACTTACCGAAAACATGTTTGGAGACATCCTGAGCGATGAAGCCAGTATGATCACTGGCACGATTGGAACGATTCCATCTTCCTCTTTGGGAGAAACTTCCAGAGGGATGTATGAACCGATCCATGGTTCAGCACCAGATATTGCCGGAAAAGATCAAGCTAACCCCTTGGGCACTATATTATCTGTTGCTATGATGCTAAAGTATTCGTTCCATTTAGAACAAGAAGCAGCTGATATTGAAGAAGCTGTGAATAAGGTTTTGGACAACGGATATCGTACGGCCGATATGATGAGCGAAGGAATGAAACAGGTAGGTTGTCGGACAATGGGAGATCTGGTTGCTTCTTATATAGAATGAAAATAATGTAAGCAATTTGTAAATGGTTTCATGCTTTCGTTGAAATTTTCTTAACAAAGGTGTATTTTAGTTTAAAGAGAAACAGGATAAGGAAGGTGTTTACAATGGGTAAAGTAAATTTAGATTGGTCAAATATTGGATTCCAATATCGTACCACGGATTACCGATATGTATCTATGTATAAAGAAGGTGCATGGCAAAAGGGTGAAATTACCAGTGATCCAAATGTTGTTTTGAACGAATGTGCCGGTATTCTACAATATTGTCAAGAAGTATTTGAAGGATTAAAAGCTTACACGACAAAGGATGGACATATTGTTACATTCCGTCCAGATTTAAATGCAGAACGTATGATCGATTCTGCAAAGCGACTGGAGATGCCTCCGGTCAGCAAAGAGCAGTTCATGGATGCCATCGAACAGGTTGTAAAAGCCAATGAGGCATGGGTACCTCCGTATGGAACCGGAGCTACATTATATATTCGTCCTTATATCTTTGCTTCAGGACCTGTAATCGGCGTTAAGCCGGCAGATGAATATCAGTTCCGTGTACTCGTTACCCCAGTAGGACCATATTTTAAAGGGGGAGCTAAACCATTAACATTATGTGTCAGCGATTTTGACCGGGCAGCACCTCGTGGAACCGGACATATCAAAGCCGGTCTGAACTATGCGATGAGTTTGCATGCATATGTGACAGCACATAATAACGGATTTGATGAAAATATGTTCCTGGATCCCGCAACAAGGACTTATGTAGAGGAAACAGGTGGCGCAAACTTTATCTTTGTAACGAAAGATCAGGAGGTCGTCATTCCGAAATCGAATTCTATTTTACCTTCGATCACACGTCGTTCATTGCACTATGTAGCAGAGAACTATCTGCATTTAAAAGTAACAGAACGACCGGTAAAACTTGAAGAAGTAAAAGATTTTGCAGAGGCCGGATTGTGTGGGACGGCTGCTGTTATATCGCCGGTCGGTAAAATTGTCGATCATGGCAAGGAAATATGCCTGCCAAGCGGTATGGATGAAATGGGCCCGGTTACCAAGAAGCTGTATGATACATTAACAGGTATCCAGCAAGGAAATATCGAAGCACCGGAAGGCTGGATCCATCAGATTTTATAATTAATAAAACGCGAATCATACTTTGATCCGCGTTTTCTTATGGAAGACTGATTTGTTCACTAATAGAATCTGTAGCATATATATAATAATTACCGGTTTTCATCAAAGGTTTTTCTGAGGGCGCCTTGTCCTTATCGAAGATCCAGATAGCATCGATCTGCAGTTTTTTTGCCAATTTTTTACCTTGCTGATAATCCAAGCAGAAAAGGCAAGTGCTGTATGCATCCGCTTTTCCGGAATCCTCGGCCAGTACAGTTACAGAACGGGCAATCTCTACCGGATAGCCTGTATCAATATCGATAATGTGACTGATTCTCTTTCCGTCAGAGGTATAATATCTTTGATAATCCCCACTTGTGACGATGGAAATATCGTCTTGTATTTCAACTACGATCAAAGACCCTGAAGCATCCGGATTCTGGATACCGATCTTCCATGGCTCATTATTCTTCTTACCCCCGATCAGAACAACATTTCCTCCGGCATTGATAAAACCATTGTCCAGGCCGGCTTCCTGTAATTCTTCTTTTGCCTTTTGTGCTGTGTAGCCCTTTGCAATACCGCCCAGATCGAGCTTTATGCCAGGGTCTGTAAAATGGATCGTCTTTCCTTCGATACGGATCTGATCAGCTCCGCCATGTTTCAATGCTTCTTGAATTTCGCTTTGATCAGGAAGTTTTCCATCTTCTCCTTTATCATTGGCGGCCATCCCTTGTTCTCTATATTCATGCCAAAGATTCATCAAGGCACCATAGGTACAGTCAAATTTACTGCATGTCCGATTCATTTCCAGTGCCAGCTGAACGCAATCCATCGTTGTGTCATCCAATTCGACCGGATGGTCATATGCTTCCTGATTTACAGTATAAATGTTCTGCATTCCTTCATAGCTGTGATAACAGTCAAAACGTCGGTTGTTTTGCGAAAAAACCTCTCTCACGATTTCCGTATACGTTTCAAATTCTTCTTGAGAACATTCGGCTTTGAAGGTGACAGGGGTATCGAATCCGACATCTGTCAAAGTGATTTCATGGGTTTGAGAGGAATTCGTATTTTGAGTCTGTATGACAATACATACTATAACAATAAAAAAGCATATTGATGTGATCAACCATTTTTTCATAAAGTTATTATAAAGAGGGAAGATGGTTTTGTCCATGAAGTATAAATATAAAAAAGCACGTTTTTTTATTCAGTAAAATATTTATATTTGCATGTATATAAAATTTGGAATAAAATGAAAAATAGTGTATAGGAAGGAGAGAGTGGTCTTATTATGTCACTTTTTTTAGGATCAATGAGACACCATATCCCCGGCAAAAAGGAATTGACGGAGAAGTCTGAGGTATTACATTTATTACCAAAAAAAGAAGCGTATATTCCTTTGGTACAAGGCAGGCAGTTGACGTTTGATATCCTTGTAGAAGAGGGTGATAAGGTGGAAGTTGGAACAAAACTGGCCGTAACAAAGGGTGGCTTTTATGTTCCTATCTATTCCAGTGTTTCAGGGACATACAAGGGAACGGTGAAAAGAATGCATAATTCTATGCGCCCTCAGCAGCATATGGTCATTGAGTGTGATGGTCTGCAAAGCCGTGTACAGGCCTTTGAGCCATTGGATTACAGGACAGCTACACGGGAAGAGTGTGTGGATTTTGTGAAAGAAGCCGGTATTGTTGGATTAGGAGGAGCCGGATTCCCTACTTATGTAAAATACGGTAAACCGGATGGTGTTGAATGTGTTTTGATCAACGCTGTTGAATGTGAACCGTACATCACAGCCGATTATCGAAGTATTATGGATGGTGCGCAGGATCTGGTTACTGGATGCCTGATCATGCAGAAAATGGCAGATGTCAACCATGTCTACATCTGTATAAAAGAAAGTCATCCGGATCTGATCGAAACGGTAAATCAGTGTGCAAAAGCGGCACCTGGGGTAGAGGTTAAACCGGTGCCGGATGTATATCCTATGGGATGGGAGCGTGTATTGGTGCGCGAGGTTCTTCATAAAGAATATGGTGGACTACCGGCCGAAGCCGGCGCTATTGTCGGAAATGCTTCCACAGCTATTGCGATTGCCCGTGCATTTGAACACGGGGAAGCCATTTCCAATAAAACACTGACAATCAGCGGTGAAGGAATTAAAAACCCGCACAACGTAGTAGTACCTGTCGGAATGCCCGTTAAGGAAATTATTGAAGCTTGTGGTGGATATACCAGTGAAAGCGTTCGTTTGATTGCCGGCGGTCCAATGATGGGAAAAACGTTAGTTAATGATATGTTTGTGATCGATCGTGCCATGAATGCGATTACGATATTGCCACATGTTGATGATGACGATATTGCTTGTCTTCGTTGTGGACGATGCAGCGATCATTGTCCTGCCGGATTACAACCAGTTCGCATCGGAGAAGCAGTCAAGATGAATGATCTGGATGCTATGATCCAACGCGGGGCGGAAAGCTGTATTGAATGTGGTCTTTGTACGTATGTTTGTCCAAGCCATATCAATGTAACTGAAAATGTACGAAAAGCGAAACGTGTCATCGCTATGAAGAAGCAGAAGAGATAGGGGGCATTGAAAGATGAAGTTTAATTTTCATGTAAGTCCAAGTTTAAGAGGACCTTTAACAACGCAGAGTATTATGAAAGAGCTGACAATAGGTCTGATGGCTATCTTTTTCTTGGCAGTTATTTATTATTATACAGCATTTGGAGCACGTTATGCTCTGCAGGCTGTCTTGATGCTGATCAGCTCATTGGCAACTGTTTTTGTCTGTGAGTTTGCATTTGCGAAGATCCGGAAAAGGGAACCAATGAAAGAAATTAAAAATTCCTTTGGATGGGTTACGGCAATCATATTAACGTTAATGGTACCGATTTCTATGCGTATTTACGCATTAATTATTGCTACTTTCTTCGCAATTGTGTTTGCAAAAATGTTATTTGGTGGTTTTGGACAAAACATCTTTAATCCGGCTGCTGTCGGACGTGCAGTAATTTTTGCTGCTTTTATGGGGGCTAGCACGGACCTGGTAACAAGCGCAACACCAACGACTAACATTGCCAGCCAATTTGGCTGGATGCCATACAATGAACAGATGCTGGATGGCTTCCTTCAGCAGTATGGAGGATGGAAATCTTTATTGTTGGGAACGTATCCAGGGGCCTTGGGTGAAACTTTCACGATAGCAATTATATTGGTCGGAATCGTATTGATCGCCCGAAAAATCATTGATTGGAGAGTTCCAGTGGTATATCTTTGCACGATCTTTGTGATGACGATGATCGTAGCTCTTATTACTAAAGTGGGTTCTTATCATGGAATTCCAGGCTTGATCTGGTATCCTTGTTTGCATTTGTTATTAGGTGGTGTTGTTTTTGGAGCTGTTTTCATGTTGACAGATCCTGTCACGTCACCGACAAGTCCGGCAGGTCGCGTGATTTTCGCTATTGGTGCCGCCATTTTGACCGTATTGATCCGTTTGGCAGGAAATCTGCCTGAAGGTTGCTTATATTCGATTTTGTTAATGAACATGTTAACACCTTTGATCGAATCTTTGCTGGATGGAAAACAGTTGGAAGTATTACCAAAAGCAAAGAAAGCTTTTGCGGTTCTTTGTGTTGTTGCCGTTGCTGTATCTATATTTACAGCAATGACATTGGAACCAGTTTCTTCTTTGGATAAGGAAGCATATCTTCAGACAGAGCTTCAGGAGGAAGTATTATGAGTAAAATCATGCATCTTTCTTTATTCTTAGCTGTTATTTCTGCTTTGGCAGGCGGGGCCCTTTCTTTCGCAAATCAAGTGACCGCACCGGTCATTGCCGAAAACAATGCGCGCCTGGAACGGGATTCTTTGATGACCATGTATCCGGACGCTGCCGAAGATGATTTTAAAGAAATAAAATTTAACATGGATTCAAAAACAGTTCAGAAAGTATATGAGTACGAGGATAAGTTAATTTTTAATATGAAGGTACCTGGCTATAAAGATGGTACAACCTTCCTTGTATCGATTAATACAAACGATAAAACAGTGGATCAGTATTATCCATTATCTAACGGAGATACAAAAGGTTTAGGTTCAAAAGTTATGGAATCTGATTTTATCAACAATGTCAATGGAAAAGCTAGTGATGATTCTATCGATACGATCAGTGGAGCTACGATTTCATCTAGTGGTGTTGTTAACGGTATCAATGAAGCCAGTACTTATGTGGATCAGTTGAAAGGAGAATAAACATGAATCGATTCGAAAATTTTAAAAACGGATTGATCAAGGAAAATCCGGTATTCTCCTTATTCCTGGGCATCTGTTCAACCTTGGCTATTACCACAAGTGTGGACAACGCAATTGGAATGGGACTGGCAGTTATCTGTGTTCTGGTATTATCAAACTGCATTATTTCCTTGATTCGTAATATTACACCGGACGAAATTCATATTCCTGTATATATTGTCGTAATCGCAACATTGGTCAAGATCATCCAAATGGTGATTGAAGCTTATGCACCTTCTTTAAATACAAGTTTAGGTGTATTTATCCCATTGATCGTTGTAAACTGTATTATCTTAGGACGTGCGGAAGCCTTTGCGTGTGATCACAATGTACTAGACAGTGCATTGGATGGTATTGGTATGGGACTGGGGTACTTCATTGCCGTATTTGTTATGTCATTCATCCGAGAAGTATTATCGACCGGTGGTTTCCAAATCACCAATATGTTCAACCCGGATCAGATCTTTTTAAAACTCACGATCATACCGGAAGATTTTACAATCAGCATGTTTAGTTCACCGGTTGGTGCATTCCTGACATTTGCGGTATTAGCTGCTTTTGTGTCCTGGTATAAAGACCGTCAAGCTAAAAAGGAAGAAGCGGCTGCAAAGGAGGGCAAGTAATCTATGGCTGAATTATTTGGATTATTATTTACCAGTTTAATCGTGAACAACGTTGTATTAACACAGTTCTTGGGTATGTGTCCTTTTATGGGAGTATCCAAAAAACGTTCTTCAGCATTAGGCATGGGTATTGCTGTTATCTTCGTCATTGTTGTTGCCGCATTTGTGACGTATGCTTTATATTATCTGGTACTGGTTCCATTGCATCTGGAATTTATGGATTTGATTACATTTATTTTGGTAATTGCTTCACTGGTACAGTTAACTGAAATGTTTATCAAAAAGACAAGTCCGGCTTTGTATAAATCACTGGGTGTTTATCTGCCTTTGATTACTACGAACTGTGTCGTATTAAACGTATGTCTGGTTAATATCCAGAATGGCTATGATATTGGACATATGATCATGTACAGCATTGGTACTCCTTTAGGATTTGCTTTGGTTCTGTTTATATTCTCGACAATTCGAGAAAAACTGGAGATCAGCGATGTTCCTGAATTCTTTAAAGGGAATGCAATTGCCTTGATTTGTGCGGCTATTATGTCTATGGCATTCTCCGCGTTTGCAGGAGTTATCTAATGCGTATTATCGCAGGTGTGCTCTTTATCAGTGCTTTGATTGGCATATATATTTGGGCGTACATTAAAAATCATAAAACACCTGTACCAGAAGGTTGTGAAAATATTAAAGCGGATTGTGACGGGTGTAAGCTGGTTTCCTGTCAACTGCATCCGGATCATGAATAATGGAGGTTAGTATGGTCGTAGCAATTATCATGATGTTAGTGCTTGGCGCTCTGTTGGGATTTGGGCTCGGTATTGCCGACAACAAATTAAAGGTGGAAGTCGATGAACGTGTGGAACACGTAACGGGTATGCTTCCGGGATATAACTGTGGTGGTTGCGGTTATCCGGGATGCTCCGGGTTTGCGGAAGCCATGGTGGATGGGGAGGTAAATTCCTTCTTATGTAAACCGACTAAACCGGATCAAAAACAGGCTATTCTGGAATACCTGGCTAATACACCGGGACCGGATGGCAGCACTATCAAAATAAAAGGTTAATTAAAAAGCCCGTTGTGTTGACGGGCTTTTCTTAACGTTTATACGTTTTGATCCATTCCTGGATCATGGATTCTTCCGGGTCGATATAGATTGTTTTATAAGATTTCATGGTCACAAAACCAATTTTGGAACCCGGAACTTTTTTGATTTGTGAAATCGGGCAATAGTCAACAGGCACGCTGCTGGAATGTTTCCCTTTGGAGTGATATGCGGCTAGTTGTGCACACATCCGTATTTGTCTTTCATCTAGATGTTCTGTTTTTAAAAGAACATGTGAACCATGATACCCTTTTACATGAAACCAAATATCTTGTTTTCGTGAAAGACGATGGGTAATATAATTGTTTTGCAGATTATTCTTACCGATAAAGATTTCAAATCCGTCGCATTTCAGATGTAGATAATTCGGATGTTTTTTCGTTTGCCGGCGATGCTTTTTATGGCTGCGTAGCACATGGTTTTGGATCAGTTCCTCCCGGATTTCCCGGGCATCATCAATAGAACAGTAATTGAGCTGTTCGCTAAGCTGAGTATAATACTCAATATCCTTTTTACATTGTTCGATCTGCTCTATAAGAATGGACTGGCTTCGCTTAAGCTTGTGATATTTCTGATAAAATCTGTTGGCATTGGTCTTCAGATCATAGCGCATATCAATCGGAATGTTAATATCCTCTCCGTCGGAAAAAGATGGAAGGGTAATAACAGGTGCTTTTTCGATGTCATACATATAAGCAAACAACAGATCGCCATATTCTTGATATATTCCATATTCTTTAGCTTTTTCAAAGCTGGCTTCGAGCTTCGGCAGTTTTTTTAAAGCTTTGCGTTTTTCGTTTTCTATGGTCCTGAACACATCTGTACATTGTTCACGTATACGGTTCTTACTTTCATCTTTCTGATGTATTTGATTCAAACCTTCCATAAAACTGACTATTCTAGGGGTTTGCTGCAAATGCGTAAGTTCAATACAATGAAATTCTTTTTCATAAAGATACATCGTTTGAGACTGCAATAATTCATTGAGTATGTCTATGTATTTTTGTCCTTTGTGCATTCGATATAGAAATTCACGGGATAATAAAGGAGAAAAACCATATAACTGAGATACAAGACTAGTATCTGTATCAATCTCATTCACTACGAGGGGGTTTTTCTTTTCCTTTTGTTCCGGTAGCACATAAAGAGCCCCGGGATGGATGAAACGTTTTGTATTTTCATAAACAGGAATTCGTTTCAAAGCATCTACAATCTGCTGATTACAGACAAGGATCATATTCGCATATTTACCCATTAATTCAATATAAAGGTCATAATTGATTAAATCTCCCAGTTCATTACGATGGGTTATATGCATGCAAAGAATCCGATCAAAGTTTTTCTGTTCAATGGATTCAATGATTCCGTTTCCTATACATTTGCGTAAAACCATTACGAAATTGGATGGATTCGATTGTGTTGTTTCCATGTATCCGGATAAATAGATCCGGTTGGTATTGGAATGCACATTGATTACACAGCGCTGATTGCCTTGATTTCTTGTGTGCAGATTAAAAAGAATCTCTTCATCGCTTATATTTTGGATCTTGTTGATCTTGCATGGGCAAAGAGCATTCAATTGTTTGGATATGGAATATAACATTAAACCGTCAATGGCCATTGAAACGCCTCCTTTAAGAATTTTATTGTAACATAAATTTTTTGACACTCCTATTTTATGAGGATACAATGTAAAAAAGGAAGTGGACGAATGAAACGAGGATTATTAATTATATTGAGTGGCCCAAGTGGCGTCGGAAAAGGGACGATCCGAGGTTATTTTGAAAAAAACGAAGATTTGAATCTAGCTTATTCTACATCAATGACCACAAGAAAGCCTAGAGAAGGAGAAGTCGATGGTGTAGACTATTTTTTCCGTACAAAAGAGGAATTTGAAAACGCCATTGAAAAAGGACAACTTCTGGAATACGCGGAATTTGTCGGAAATTATTACGGAACACCGATGGAGGAAGTGGAGCGATTACGAAATGAAGGAAAGAATGTTCTTTTAGAAATTGAAGTGCAGGGAGCTGTGCAGGTACAAAAGAAATGTCCAGATGCTTTAAGCATATTTATTATTCCACCTTCTATGGAGGAATTGGAGCGTCGGATCCGTGGCCGTCGGTCCGAACCGGAAGAAATCATTCAGCAAAGACTGGCAAAAGCAAGTCATGAGATGAAGATGATGTCGAATTATAAATACATCATATGTAATGAAGATGCCAAACTTGCAGCAGACTTGATCGAGCTGATCATTCTGCGTACGATTGAATTGCAAGATAAAAAGTAAATGTTCTTGCAGTTTCAAATAAAATGTGGTAAATTTCACATAGATATTAAAGAGGAGTGGGTAAAACCACTCCTTCATTTTGGAAGGGAGTCAAGTATGGACAATCTAAAGGAATGGATAGAAGAAAGTTTAGAGCGTAACGGATGCCGGCTTTATGAGCTGGAATGGTTGACAAATGAAAAGCCGCCGATCTTACGTATATCCATTGAAAAGATTGAAGGAACTGTTGATCTGGATACTTGTGTAATTTGTTCAGATGCCATTAGTGAGATGCTCGATGAAAAAGACTGGTATGGAAAAGAATACAATCTTGAAGTCTGTTCACCTGGAGCTGAAAGAGAATTAAAAACGGAAGAACAGATCAGAAATGCACAAGGATCCTATGTTTTTGTAAAATTAAAAGATCCGAAACAAGGATTAGACAGTATACGTGGAGATTTAGTTGAAGTGACGGAAGATACAATTACAGTTCAATATAGAGAAAAAACACGCAATAAATCGATCACGATTGATAAAACAAATATTATGCTGATTATGACAGCTGTAAAATTATAAACAGGAGTGAATATGAAAGTAAAAGTACAGGATTTAAAAGCAGCATTATTGGGAATCGAAGCAGATCGTCAACTGTCCCAGGAAATTGTCGAAGCCGCTCTGGTAGAGGCTTTATCAAAAGCTTATCGCAAGCATGTTGAGACACCGGATGCCTATGTAAATGTAGTCATAGATGATGGTCATATTCATATTTATCCACAGAGAATGGTTGTGGAAGAAGTAGTGGATGATGCCTTGGAGCTTTCTTTGGAAGATGCTTTGCATTTTGATGAGAACGCAAAAATCGGTGAGATGGTCAATGAACCGGAAATTGATTTTACGGAATTTGATCGTGCTGATGTAGTGCTTGCAAAAAATGTTATCAAACAGAAGATCAGAGAAGCAGAAAAACAACTTATTTATGAAGAATACTGTGATAAAGTGGATGATATGGTTCTTGGTACAGTGGAAACTGTAGAGGAAAAGTTCGTAATCGTCAATATTGATAAGACATTGGCAATGATGAAACGTTCTCAGCAGATTCCTGGAGAACACTATTATGAAGGACAAAAGCTTCTTGTAGTCATTTCTGAAGTAAATCGGGAAACTAAAGGAGCCCAGGTTCTAGTTTCACGATCGACACCTGTTTTTGTCCGCCGTCTATTCGAAAAAGAAGTACCAGAAATCTACCAAGGTATTATTGAAATCAAGGCGATTGCCAGAGAAGCTGGGGAGCGATGCAAGATTGCCGTAACTTCTTACAATGAAAATGTCGATCCGATCGGTGCATGTATCGGGCCTAGGGGGCAGCGTGTACAATCGATCATCAATGAACTGCATGGTGAAAAAATCGATATTTTTGAATGGTCCGATAATATTAGCGACCTGATCAAGAATGCTCTAAGTCCGAGTGAATCCGTAGCTGTATTTCCGAACGATGAAGTGAAAGACGGATTGGTGGTCGTTGTACCGGATAATCAGTTATCTTTAGCCATAGGTAAAAAAGGAAAGAATGCTCGTTTAGCTGTAAAACTTACAAACCATAAAATTGATATAAAATCAGAAAGCGAAATGCAGGAGATGGGTATTGATTATATGGCCCGCAGTCGTGAGATGCAGCAAGAGTATGAAGAGCAGAAAGCACGTGAACGTGCTTATAAGCAGCAATTACATTATGAAGAACAGCGTAAGAAAGAAAGCGAAATCGAAAATGTTGAATCCGCTGATTTCATTTATAACGAAGATGTAGATATCGAAATGGATGAACAGCTTGCTTCATCTCATGAAGATGCAAAAACGTTGTTTGAAAAAGAAAAACTGAAGAAAGAAGAAACACAGTTAGAAGATATTATTGAAATAAAAGAAGCCGAACAAGTGGAAGAACCTGTTGTCGAAGAGCCGAAAGAAGAAGATGAAATGGAAAAAGCGGCTCGTTTGGCTAAAGAAAAACGTAAAGCTGCCCGTGCAGGACAGGTGAAAGAGTATACTTCTAAATTCGAAAACTTTGCGGATGCTTCCACAAAGCAGGAAGTCAAATCAAAGAAGAAACAAGAAGAGCCGAAAAAAGAAGAGATCAAGAAAAAGGATGATTTGGAAAAACAACGTCAACAATTCGAACAAATGCGTCCGATCTATTCTGAAGAGGAGCTGGCGGAAATCGAAGAGTATGAATACGAAGAAGATGAACGCTGGGATGAAGACGTTGATTATGAAGAATACGATGAATATTATGATTAGGAGGTCATATGCGTAAGATACCTATGCGTAAATGCGTCGTGACACAACAGCGTTTTCCCAAAAAAGAATTGATTCGTGTGGTTCGCACACCGGAAAAGGAAATCGTGGTCGATCTTACTGGAAAACGAAATGGGCACGGAGCGTATGTGAGCCGTAGTAAGGAAACGATTGAACTAGCAAAGAAGAATAAAGCACTGAATCGTGCATTAGAACAGGATATTCCAGATGAAATCTACGATCAATTGATGGAGATCGTCGGTGAATAACAACCTGATAAACTTATGCCGGGCTGCTTTTAAAACAAGAAAAGCGGTTATTGGAAGTCAACTGATTCCTTCTGTTCAATCAAAAAAAGTATACATAGTCATTATTTGTGAATCCTGTGGAAAGAACCGCAGAAAAAAATTGGAAGATAAATGCAGATTTTATGACATTCCTTGCAGGATCCTGCCGGAATCGGTGTTTTCGCAGATAACGCCTTGGGATGTGCAGTCCTTTGGAATATCGGATAAAAATCTTGCAAATGTTATGATAAGAGAAAGTGAGGGTTCGTGAATGGCTTATAACAAGACACAGCCTAAAAAGAGAAAACCATCGAAGAATAAAGGAAAATCAAGAAATTACAACCGTTCTTCGAAACAGAGCAGACCAGCAAGAAAAGTAGTGGATATTAAAGAAATCACATATTCACAGCCTTTATCTGTAGGGCAGTTGGCCCAGCTGCTGCATCGAAACAGTTCTGAAATCATTAAATTTTTATTCTTGATGGGAAATATGTCTACCATTAATACTGTTTTATCTGACGATGACATAGAACTGATCTGTGCAGAATTCAATGTAGAAGTGCACAAAGAAATCATTATCGAAGAAGATGATATCGAAGATCAGCTCGAACATATCGAAGACGATGAAGACAAGTTAATTTCTCGGCCTCCGGTTGTGACCATCATGGGACATGTTGACCATGGGAAAACAACCTTATTGGATAC
>AUXO011052802.1_pt1 | contig 16906 bp, 16 predicted proteins | sample 768731 | NCBI WGS metagenome assembly AUXO01 (sample SAMN02715735, study PRJNA202380) | gut metagenome | biome: sheep rumen | host: Ovis aries | place: New Zealand: Palmerston North
AACAAAGGCGGATATTAAAATCCACCCATATATTACTTCTTTCATAATTGGAATTAATCATAAAAAATGATATACTCTACTAGGGTGATAGAGTTGAGCTTTGATGGAGTTTTTCTTTCTAAAATTTTAGATGAAATAAGTTTTTTAAAAACAGGCAGAATATCTAAGATTTTAGAATCAGGTGATACTGATTTTATTTTTACAATCAGAAATAACAGAAATAATTATAATTTAATGCTATCATTTTCTTCTCTTTTTTCTAGAATTCACTTAACAATGAGACAATATGATTCTATTAAAAACCCTAAAAGCTTCACAATGTTTTTAAGAAAGCATATCGAAGGCTATTTTATTGAAGATATCAAGCAATATCACAATGATAGAATTTTAATATTTACTCTTGTAGGCTACAATGAAATGCAGGATTTAAATAAAAAGTATTTGATTTGTGAAATAATGGGTAGATATTCAAATATGATATTAACAGAGGAGAATTATAAAATAATTGAATCCTTGAAGCATGATGGTGTAGGTGAATATAATAGAACAATTTTGCCTTCTGCAATTTATGAATTTCCAAAAATTGATAAGCTTAATCCATTTGATTATAAAAAGGAAGAAATCATAGAATTATTTAAGGGAATAAATAATCCAAAGGATATATTAAATAAATTTAATGGTGTATCAATGACATTAGCATTAGATTCATTTAAAAATGATAATGTTGCTTCTAATTTTTATGATAATATTCATAGTGATATAAAGCCATCTATAATATTAGATTTTAATAATAAAAAGGATTTTTATTTTAATCCATTATCATATATAGTAGTTAATTCCTATGAATCTATTTCCTTATTATTAGATGATTATTATTTTAAAGAGGACCTAAAAAGCAAGGTAAAGGCTAAAACAGGTGATTTATTATCATTTGTAAATAAGCAAATATCAAAATATACTAAGAAGCTAGAAAAACTAAATTTAGAATTATTAGAGGCTAATGATTCTGATAAATATAGAATATATGGAGAACTTCTTCTATCTAATAATAATTTAAAAAATAAATTATCTGAAATTGAAGTATTTAATTATTATACTAGTGAGAATATAAAAATTAAGCTAGACAATAAAATTACAGTATTAGATAATTCAAATAAATATTTTAAAAAATATCAAAAGGCTAAGTCTTCAATTAAATACATAAATGAACAAATCGAAGAAACAAAAAACGAAATTGAATATTTCACTGTTTTAAAATATCAATTAATAGACGCATCAATAAATGAAGCCCTAGAAATACAGGATGAATTAATTTTAAATAAATATTTATTTAACAAGGAAATAACAAATAAAAAGAAAAATCAAAAGCCTAAGCTATTAACCTATGAGGTTGATAATGTCTTAATATCTGTTGGAAAGAATAATATCCAAAATGAGTACCTAACTCATAAGCTAGCAAATTCAAATGATATGTGGTTTCATGTTAAGGATGCTCCAGGAAGTCATGTTGTTGCTCATTCAAGCGAGGAATTATCAGATGATGTAATTAGAGCGGCCGCAAATTTAGCTGCATATTATTCTTCATTTAAGGAATCATCTAGTGTCCCTGTTGACTATACAAGAGTCAGAAACATCAAAAAAATACCAAAGAGGAGGGCATGCTTTGTAACATATAAGCATCAATCTACTATTTATATAGATCCAGATTATAATGCTATATTAAAGCTAAAAATAAAGAAATGACAAATAATTCATATAAAAAATTCGGCTATTATTATGATGAGGTAATGGCAGAATTAAATTACGATTTATGGCTAGAATTCATTGAGCCATATTTAAAAAAAGGTGATTCTATTTTAGATTTAGCCTGTGGCTCAGGAACCTTTGCCACTATGTGCAAATTAAAAGGATTTGATGTAAGTGGCCTAGATTTATCAGAATCTATTATAGAAATAGCTAACGAAAAGAAAAAAATAAATAGATTAGATATCCCATTTTATGTAGCTGATATGACAAATTTTAATTTAGGTAAAAAATTTAATGTCATTACCTGCTTCTTCGATTCAGTTAATTTTTTAAAGGATAAAAATCAAATTAATAAAATGTTTGATTCAGTATATAGACATTTAGATAATGGCGGATATTTTATTTTTGATATTGCATCAAAAGCATTATTTGATGAATATGCTATGAATGAAAAGATTGAAGACTATGAAACATTTAAAATAAACTGGACAACAAAAAAGACATCTCCTACAACACTTAAGCATACAATTATGATTAGTGAGGATCAAGATGTCTTTACTGAAAATTATTATGAATATTTTTATGATTTAAAGGATTTATTAAATAAGAAATTCAAAACAATTAAAATCGCTGGAGATTTCAACGATGATTTAGAAATGGATGATGAAAGAATTCTTTTAGTTTATCAAAAGCTATAGAATTCTTAATTCTGTATAAACATTATCGATTGTTTCAGATAATGCTTCTAAATCATTAGGAGTTAAATCTCCTTTTTTTAATTTTTCAATTACATAGTCAGTATCATTTTTTAAAAAAGCTGAACCAACATTTAATGAAATATTATTAATTCCTTGGATATAATTTAATAATTCATCTAATTCCTGTTCAGAATATAGCTTAGCTATTTTTTCTTTAGCATCACTATATTTCTTTAAATACATATTTTTAAAAACATCAAAATCCTTAGGATTAGATAAATTTCTTACTGCTTCCTTCTTATTTACATATGACATATTAAATCACTACCTTTCCATCCTCTTTAAAGGCTAAATGCTTTGAATAAAAATATTTAATAACCTTTTCCATTTCTTCTATATCTAAAGCACCAGTTGTTTCCATAGCTGAATGCATAGCTACCTGTGCAAATCCAATATCTACAGATGGTATAGATATATGAGATATATTAATAGCACCTAATGTACCACCACCAGGAATATCACTTCTATTTGTCATAAATTGATATTTAGCATTAGAATTTTCACATAGCATTTTAAATAAGGCAATTGAATATCCATCAGATGTATATGACCCTCTTGCAGCGGCTTTAATAACTACGCCGTCATTCATGAAGCATTTATTTGTTGAATCATATTTAGATGGATAATTAGGATGAAAGCCTTGGGCATTATCAAGTGATATAAAGAATGATTTTGCTAATGCCTTATAATATTCATTTTGATTAATATTTAATGCATCAGCAATTCTTGCTAATACTATATCTAATAAATTAGAATCAGCACCCTGTCTTGTTCTAGAGCCTATTTCTTCATTATCAAATAATACCATTACATTAATAGTACCATTAGCTGGCTTTGAATTAATTAATGATTCTAATGCTACAAATGAGCATTCTAAATTATCGATTTGAGGAGCTACTAAAAATTCATTATTTTGTCCTGCATACATTCCTCTATCTAAAATAGCTAAATATAAATCATATGATAAGATATTATCCTTTTCTACATTTAATTTTTCAGCAATCCTTGCTAGCATATCTCCATATTCAATATCATTATCAGCATAAATTGGCATCATATCCTCCTGAGGATTAAGCTTTTGACCACTATTAGCCTCTCTATTATAATGAATTGAAAGTGAAGGAATTACTGCCATTGCCTTATTAAAGGATATTAATTTAGTTTCAATTGAATTACCATTTTTTATTAATACTCTACCTGCAATATCAAGAGGTCTATCAAACCATGTATAAAATATAGGACCTCCATAAACCTCAGTATTAAGTTTTTGATATCTAGTAAAATCTAATTCAAAATTAGGCTTAAGCTTAAATGTTGGTGAATCTAAATGAGCAGCTGTAATATTAAATCCTAAATCATTTAAATCAGCTGGAATTTGAAATGCTACTAAAGATGAATTATTTCTTGTTAAAAAATAGCTTTTTCCCTTTTCTAATTTAAAATCATTTACCTCATTTAATTCAATAAATCCATTATTCAATAATATCTCCTTAGATTTCATACAAGCATGAAATGCTGTTTTTGAATCATGCAAAAATTCTAAAAAATCCATATTATTCCTCTACCTCCATACTCATTTCAAAGCATATTTCACCATTTATTCTTCCAACATAATAATTAGTTTTATCATCATTTTTATAATAACACATATGAATATTATCATTTAATAATGATTCATGTAAAAATGAAATATGTATTTTTTTAACTGCTCTATCATCAGTTAATCCATTATATACTACATCAGCATATTTAGCGTTATTCATATGACCATTATGATCTAAATCAGTAGCTAAAACCTTATAATCCCATTCCTTTATTATATTATCATTTAATAATGAAATCTTTCTTCTTCTATAATTAGGATAATTTGTTTCACTACTATATTCACCTGTAAATTTAATATCATCGCCACGTGTTAATCTTCTTGTATTAATATCTATCAAAACCCAAGTAGATACACCCTTAACTAATAAATTGCCATCTAAATCTGAAATTGTAAATTCACGAATAAATTCTAATCTATTCTTTTCCTTTGGCCATGTCTTTACCTTAACATATGATATGCTTTTAAATTGCCTTAATTGCTCAAATTCGATTGATGAAACAATCCAATAATAATTCTTTTTTACTAAATCATCAAATCCAACACCTAATATATTAGCATGTAGCGATGCCATATCCTGAAATAAATCTAATATAGCAGCAGGTCTTATGTAATCATTTTTACCAACCATTGATGTATGAACAAAAAATTCTTTTTCTAATACCATTAAAGCCATAATAAAAAACTCCTCTAATCTCTTTTAATTATACCATTTTTAAATTGAAATAAAAAGCGTTCATATGAACGCTATCTTACAATAAAATAACCAATTAAGGCAACTATGATACCAACTAATATACCACCTAAAACCTCAGTATATCTATGACCAAGCATTTCCTTTAATCTTCCCTTTTTACCAAAGCCTAAATCTAGCTTTTCCTCTTCTGACAAATTAACAACCATATTATTTAAAATAATTGCATGCTTAGATGCCTCATATCTAACACCCATCGCATCATGTACAGTTATAACTGTCAAAACAAAGCTTACAGCAAAAGCCCAATCAGGATAGCCTAAATCATGAAATTGTAGCATACCAATAACTAATGTTAATGTAACTACAAGGCTTGTATGGCTTGATGGAAAACCACCAGTAGATACTAGCATAAACCAAGTAGGTCTCTTATGTTTAATTGAATAATATACAAATTTATATAATTGACATGTAAAGCAAGATATTACTGAAATATATATAATTTGAAGTGCCCTACTTGTGAAGAATGCATACATATCCTCACCTAGTGATTCTAAAAACATAATTAAATCTCTTCTTCCTCGTCTAAATTCTCGACATTTCTAACTTCTATTACCTCAGGTACATATTCAACTAATAAGGCCTCAATACCTTCCTTTAGGGTATAGTCTATAGAACCACAGCCTACGCAAGCACCAAGCATTCTAACGTATACTATACCATCCTCAAAATCCACAAATTGAATATCTCCACCCTCACTATTAAGGTATGGTCTTAACTTATCTAAAACTCTATGTATCTCCTTAATAGTTTCAGCATTTTTATTTTCTTTACTTTCCATAATAATCTCCTTTAAAACTACTGTTGATGATTCTTTTTATGCCTATTGTTATTAGGTCTATTATCCTGATTTCTATTTTCTTTAGGCCTTCTATCCTTATTATTCTTATTATTTGAATTATTGTTATTATTTCTGTTATTATTTCTATTAAACTGATTTCTATTTTGAACCTTTGATGGATCAAAGCCATTAGAAGATGAAACATAGCTTTGAACCTGAGCTGAGGAATCAACCTTTCCATAGCCTGGTGCGATTTCCTTTACATCCTTCTTAGGCTCATCTCTTAAATAATCAGGAAGCTTTCCTTGTGGTATAGAATTAATTTTTTGCATATTTAATTCTATATTTGGCTTTCTCTTTGGATTAGATTCTAGAACTAATGAATCCTTATCAAAGCTTTCCTTTACTAATTCATTAATAACAAATCCAGAAGTATCAGTTTCTGATAGCTTTGGATTATCCTTTATTTTATTATACTCATTTTCAGTTATTCTTCTTAATATATAAAATGGACTTCCAACAACAGTAGATATCTCTAAATAATCATCGATAAATCCAAAATAATTTGGAGATTTAGGATCATTATTAAATCCTTTTAATCTTAATAAACCAGCTGCGATATCTCCAACAATATATGAGCAATTATCGAAGCATTCCTCTAAATAGCTTTCACAAAATGCTTCTTCATTAAATGCATCTCTAAAATTGTTTTTTAAATGATAATAACCCTTGCTACATTTAATTAGCATATAATCAACTCCCTTATTTTATAGCATTAATATCTTCTAAGTATTTATAAAACCCATTAAGACCTAATACTATATCTGAATAAGTCTTCTCAAAATCACCAGTATACCAAGGATCACTTATATCCCTCTTTAAGTCGGTATAATCTAATAATAATTTTATTTTATTGTACCTATCTTCTATTCTTCTTTCAATATTAATTCTATTATACTCATCCATGATTATTATATAATCAAAACTATTATAATCATTTTCTGTAATTCTTGAAGCCCTTTTTTTAGAATAATCAATATTAAATCTATCTAATATTCTTCTAGTGCCACTATGTATAGGGTTTCCTATTTCTTCACTAGATGTAGCTCTAGATTCAATAATAAATTGATTAGATTTACCCTTTTTATTAACCATATCCTTAAATAAGAATTCAGCCATAGGGCTTCTACATATATTTCCGTGACAAACAAATAAAACCTTAACCATAATTAATCACTTTCTACTAGGCATACGCATTCACATGCCATTGCTTCTCCTCTACCAACAAACCCCATTTTCTCCCAGGTAGTTGCTTTAACACTAACATAGGATTTATCGATATTTAAAATATTCGCAATAGACTCAATAATCTTTTCTCTTTTAGGTGCTATTTTAATTTTTTCTGCATAAATTGTTAAATCCAAATTAACTAAATGATAATTTCTTTCTCTAACCTTTTTATAGCATTCCCTTAAAATAATCTTAGAATCCATATTTAATGTCTCATTACTATTATCAGGGAAAAATGTTCCTAAATCACCTAAGGCTAAGCTTCCAAGTAGGCTTTCTGCAACCGCATGCAATACTACATCAGCATCACTATGGCCTAAAAGGCCAATAGGTGAATCAAATAGAACTCCACCTAAAAATAATTTTCTTCCTTCTATTAATTTATGAGTATCCCAAGCATGTCCTATTCTAATCACTAAAATCACTCCATACTGCTAATGCTATTTTTAAATCAAAAGGTGTAGTTACCTTAAATATTTCTTGATTAGCCTTCACTAAATCAATTTTAACATTAGGGAAATAATGCTCAACTACTGATACATCATCAGTGAAATGCTTATTTTCTATTAATGCCTTTGAATAAGCATTTAATAATAGCATTCTAGGTCCACACTGTGGTGTTACAGCCTTAATTAGCTTACTTCTATCTAATGTCTTTAATCTAGCTCCATTTTCCTTTATTGTATCAATAACATCTAAATACGATAATATGCATCTATTATCCTTTTTATTAATTTCAATATCATCTATTAGTTTATCAGATATAAATGGTCTAGCCGCATCATGAATTAAAATGTAGTCGCCAGTTGTTTCTCTAATTCCGTTTAAAACAGAATCTCCTCTTTCTTTACCTCCAAATGTATATTTAACATTTTTAGGTAATAGGGGAATAATTCTATCCTTATCATTTTCATTAATAACACAAACAACCTCATATTTATGCTTCAAAAATTTTTCTAAGGAATACATAAAAATAGGCTTACCACCAATTTCTAATAATATTTTATTTTCATTTAAGCCCATTCTAGTTCCACGACCAGCCATTAATAAAACTACACTAATCATAAAATCACTACCCTAATAATTTCATATCTAAATAAACATCATATGAATCTAATTCTAAATCTAAATTACCATATTCCTTATAGCAAATTCCTATTTTATAGCCCTTATAGCCATTTAAATATCTATCATAATATCCTTTACCATATCCAATTCTTTGATTAGATTTAGATATCGCAACACAAGGTATTATGTAACAATCTATTAGATTTCTATCAATACTATTTCCCTTAGGCTCCTTAGTATTAAATGGTCCATCTATTAATTCATCATTTAAAGAATATTTAATAAATTCTATTTCCTCATTTGTCTTTGGTAAATAAAAGCTTTTATTCTTATAATGATTAACTAATTCCATTATATTTATTTCCTTACCTATAGGATAATAAATACCAATATTATTAAATCTATCTAATATTTTATTTTCAATTATGAATTTAACTAAATCATTTGATCTATTTAAATTATCATAAGATTTTCTATCAATTAAAGCCTTTTTTCTCGCTTCTTTTTTATCCATTATATCTCATATCCTTATAGAAAACATATGAAGATGTATATCTTGGATTAAGTGAATAATTAAGAGCACTCTTTGCACATTTTAAGCATTCACTTGGATTTGGAGCCTCGTTAGAAACTACAATACCCATATTGATATCAATCTTAATTTTATCATTAATATAATTCATTGAAGGATGTAAAATCTTCTCTTCATTTCTAAGACTAGATTTTAATGATTCCATTCTATTATATGCTGTTATAACAGCGACAAATTCCAATCCATTAACTCTATAGATTAAATTTTCATCAACAAATTGATTTCTAAATACCTCAACATATTGGCTCATACACATATTACCAATAGGTCTACCATATTTTTCATTTATTTCAGGAATAGATGTAATCTTAAAATGAACAAGCTCATAGATTCTTTCTTCTGAATATAAATCCTTAAGCTTATTTAGAAGCATTTCCTCTGTTCCTACCTCATCTAATACAGTACCAGTCTTTTCAAATGAATAATCATTAACTACATTTATAACTCCGCATAGCTCAATTGAATCCTTGGATACAATCTTCTTACCATCCTCTTTAACATATACATAATAATTACCTGTATTATATCTATATGATAAATGATAATCACCACTTGATAATTCAGCTATTTTCTCTCTATATACCTTTAAATCATCAGGATGAACATTTCTAAAGAATTCTGTGCCACTTACTGTATTACCATTTAAAAATAATTTTTTTACTAATACATCATTAAACCAAATAGTATCTGTTGATAATGTATTAAAGAAAATACCATCAGTAGACTTTTCGATTACTGTAACGAATCTATCATTTATCAATTTAAGCTCATTTTTAGCCTCTAATTCGCTTTTTTCTAATCCGATAAGATTATCTTCAGTTTTTCTTTCACCAAACAAAATACGCCCATTATATCTGTTTCCATGGAAAATGCATGTTTCAGTAAAATATAATGCATCCTCACTACCATCCTCTAATTGAATTCCTAATTCTAAATTAGAGATTGGATTTTCAGGATTAACTCTTTTTCCGTATTTATGATAGAACTTCTTCATATCAGCCTTTAGGCAGCCCGAATCATTTAATCTAATTAATCTATATTTATTTTCAATTACATCAAAAATATTTTTTCCTAGGGCTTCAGATTCCTCAATACCTAAATCATTTAAGAAGAATTTAGAAATTTCCTTTACCTTATCCTTTTTATTTAAAATAACATATAGCTTTGTTTCATTAATTGACTTCTTTAATTCTCTTTGGAATGTTTCAGATGAGAATGATAATTCTACTACTGTAAATAATAAAACAAATGATGCTAATTCTATAGCAATTAATGAAGAATACATTGTAATAATTAAAGGATCATTATTTGTATTAAGGATTTGATCCTTAAAAATCATAAATAATACTGCGCCAAATGTAATAAGGGAAGAAATAATGAATCTTGTTAGTAAAAACTTTCTACTAATTAAAGATTTCATAATAATTATTACTGTGATTAAACCAGAAAATATAACAGCAATAACTGGTGATTGTGAAATATATTCAATTAAATCTGCCAATACTACCATTTAAATACATCTCCTGCATAATAATATACGAATATAACTACTAAAACAATTAATAAGGCTATTCCTAAAACAACAACTGGTTTTACCTGCTTATTAGGGTTAGAAATTGCATTACTCTTAAGTAAAATATTGAAAGGAGCTGTTAATACTTGAATGATAATATTTAATATTGTTTTAACATTTTTCATATTTACCTCCTAGTTTCTACCTAAATAAGTATTAAGATAATCTAATAAATCATTCTTATTATCGATTTGTCTCATGAAGCCTTGGTTAGCAACATGCACATGACCAGTTTCCTCAGAAACAATAATTGTAAGTGAATCTGTCATTTCAGAAATACCAACACCAGCTCTATGTCTTGAACCGATTGTCTTATCAAGGGAGGTATCCTGAGTTAATGTATAATAGGCAGCAGCACAAATAATTTTGTTACCTCTAATAATTACACCACCATCATGTAATGGAGAATCCTTAATAAAGATTTGCTCTAATAATTCCTTTGAAATATCTGAATTTAAGGTAATAGCTCTTTCACTATATTGCTCAAGAGATATATGCTGCTCAATTGTAATTAAGGCACCAACCTTAACGGCTGACATATCAAATACTGCATCAGCTACTGCTTCTATTGTTGCTTGAGTAGATGAAATATTTGATTGCTTGCTTAATGATTCGCCCTTATGGAATTCCATATGCTTTCTAATTTCAGGAGCTAATAATATAACTACAATAACCAAATAAGAACCAAGTATTACCTGATATAGCATTGCTGAAATTTCAAGTCCTGCAATATTTGAAAACCATGCAATTAAGGAAATAATTAATCCTATAATTACTAGGAATAGGCCTTTTCTATATTTAAAGCAGATATAAACTACTAAAGAAACTAAGAATAATAAGAAATAACCATCTAAGATTATTCTAAAAACTTTGTTATCCTGGAAAAATTGCTTAATATTTTCTATAAACATAGCAGTTAACATTTTAGCTACCTCCTTAGATTAAAAAACCACTAATATAATTATACAACAAATAATTTATTATTTGAATTTAAAAACAACTTTTGAAAAAGAAAGTTTTAGTATTTATTATCGATTTGTCTCATGAAGCCTTGGTTAGCAACATGCACATGACCAGTTTCCTCAGAAACAATAATTGTAAGTGAATCTGTCATTTCAGAAATACCAACACCAGCTCTATGTCTTGAACCGATTGTCTTATCAAGGGAGGTATCCTGAGTTAATGTATAATAGGCAGCAGCACAAATAATTTTGTTACCTCTAATAATTACACCACCATCATGTAATGGAGAATCCTTAATAAAGATTTGCTCTAATAATTCCTTTGAAATATCTGAATTTAAGGTAATAGCTCTTTCACTATATTGCTCAAGAGATATATGCTGCTCAATTGTAATTAAGGCACCAACCTTAACGGCTGACATATCAAATACTGCATCAGCTACTGCTTCTATTGTTGCTTGAGTAGATGAAATATTTGATTGCTTGCTTAATGATTCGCCCTTATGGAATTCCATATGCTTTCTAATTTCAGGAGCTAATAATATAACTACAATAACCAAATAAGAACCAAGTATTACCTGATATAGCATTGCTGAAATTTCAAGTCCTGCAATATTTGAAAACCATGCAATTAAGGAAATAATTAATCCTATAATTACTAGGAATAGGCCTTTTCTATATTTAAAGCAGATATAAACTACTAAAGAAACTAAGAATAATAAGAAATAACCATCTAAGATTATTCTAAAAACTTTGTTATCCTGGAAAAATTGCTTAATATTTTCTATAAACATAGCAGTTAACATTTTAGCTACCTCCTTAGATTAAAAAACCACTAATATAATTATACAACAAATAATTTATTATTTGAATTTAAAAACAACTTTTGAAAAAGAAAGTTTTAGTATACGAAAAAGACTGATTGAAGCTTAAATACTTCTTCTCAGTCTTTATTTATCTATTGATTATCTACTAACGAATAACTAATATTACTTACAACAGCATTGTTATTATTATATGAAGAATATGTACTACGAGTATATGTAATTGTAACTACATCTCCTTTTAATAATTGAGCACTTTGAGAATATTCTCTATTTCCATAATTATAACCATAAAAAGTATTTAATGTTGTATTTGTTGTACCCCTTCTACGAGTAATAGTTACTCTATCATTACTACCACATGATAATAATAAATCAAAATTTAAATTCAAATCACAATCAGCAGTGATAGTCATACTACCTGTAGAGCTTGTATTTTTATTAGTTGATGTATAAGTTTTATTTATTTCATCATATGTGAACCCAGTTCCTACTATGATTAATGGATTATTATCATATTTGATATCGAAACTACCCTCACCTGCAAACTCAATTGTATACTTAGTTAACTTATCAAACACATAACTAATTGAAGCAACACCATTTACTAAATTTGTATATGCAATTACATTTCCACTTGAATCTAAAATATTTATAGTCATATCATCTAACGTAGAATTTAATGGCTTAGATTCTACTTTAATATTTATATATGTGTCTTCAGGATAAACAACTGTTTTAGTAATTAATTTATCACTCGATAAATTAATACTTTCATTATTTAAACCAAATTCAGAATAATTAGTTTTTTCTAATTCAATTGAATAATTACCACTGTATGAATTATTTAATTTTAATACCATAAAAGACTTAGCTTTTATAAAGAATATTTTATTTGCTGAAATATTAGTCATTTTATAATTTTCATCATATGCATATATATAATCTACATTAATTAAATTATCAAATTCTACTAATTGAGTATTATCAGTATTATTAGTTATTTTATAAAATTTTGATGCAGTACTATTTGTATAACCACTAATAGAATCACTAATACATTCTTTTGGCTTATATATTGTAAGACCTTCAGTAAATGAACCCGTTAATGATGTTGATACTTTAGTGCTTAATGAATTAATTGTTGCTCTTAAGTAATATGTTGAGCCTGCACTAACTTGTTGACTATTACTTAAATTATATGATGGATTTTGAAGTGTTAAAGAATATTTATCAAATCCTTCAAATGTAATATTCGCTTGTTCTGGGAAATATATTTTAGCATATAGATATGCTGTATCATTACCTGTCTTCTTTAAGAATTCAGTAGCATTATATTCTTCCATAGCATTTAGTGTTATAGGACTAAACCAATGCTGACCATATTCTTTAGATACCATTATGTTAGTATTACCACTATTTGAATTTCTTACAGTAATCTTATAATCTATGCCAGCTTTTAAATTAACTATATAGTATTTGAAATCATCTGTATATGTTGTTGAAGATATACTTTCGTTATTTACATCAACAATATTAAATGTACTTAAGCTACCACCTGATGTTGTAGCAAATGAATATTCGCCATCTAGTCTTGGAGTGAAATATAATATAGTATCAGAATTACTATTATTGAAGTATACTATATTATTTTTACTTTCAATCAAATATTGATTATTTGCAGAATTTACTTGTGTAATCGTAAAGTTCGAATTTGATTTAGTTGATTCCGCAAATTTATATACTGCATTATTTGATAAATATTGAGTATATGAAATATATCCATTTTCTATAGCTGTTTTTTCAAATATTTTTTGATTATACATATCATAACCAATTAATTGATCGCCAGTATATGCATAAAGTTTAATCTCATATAATCCTGAATATGTAGGACTGAAATAATAAGTTTTTACTCCTGTTGTATTAATGTTTATACTATTGCTTTGTGAAATTGTTTGAGTTATCTCTTCTACATTTAAAACAAATGGAGTTTTAGTATTACTACTTTGGTTTATTCTAATATAATAATCAGTATTAGCCTTAGCTTCAATTGTATTACCATTATAAATTCTTGAATATGATGTTATTGATGGATTATATTCTCCTTCATAGATGCGAGCATAACTACTAGTACCATTAAATATACTACTATTTGTAGAAGATAATCTCAAGTTGCAATCATTTGTGCAATGATATTTATAATAATTTATACCATCAAAGCTTACATTATTATCTCCTGACTTTAAGACAAAAGGATTAATAATTGAAGATCCAATTGGATTTAGTGTTTCATCATTTGAATAAGATACACCAAATTTTAATTTTGAAGTACTATCATAAGTATTTAGTTTTACTAAATATGCAGTAAATTCATTAAATTTATAATATAGTTCATTATTAATAGTAGTTATATTTGTTACATTATAGCCTTGGCTATATCCTGTTGGTATATAAGAAAGATTAGAACTAATAAATTCATAATTTACATTATCTCCAGCATCTATCTTATAATATCCTCCACCCTTAACAATTAACTCAACATAAGTTCCATCTTCAAAATAATCAAATGTTTGATTATTAGTAAATTTGTGTATAGCAGGATATTTTATATGTTCACCTTTTTCCAAATCTAAATCAAGATATACAGCTCCATGAGTTGTATAACCAGTTGATACTTTAAAATAATATGTTTTATCCTTTTCTAATCTAACTATGTTACCATATGTTTCTTGATTAACTGTCACATTTGTATATGTTGGCTTATCATTTTGATTTTCTGGTTCATTATACAATTGAACAGAAAGATTAACATTATATCCCTTATATAATTTTGTTAGATTATAGAATCCATCCTCTGTTGGAATAAATTTGAAATAATTACCACTATATGATGTAATATACATCAAATTATTACCAGCCTTAATTGTTTGTGCTTCTTCTATATTTTCTCCAAGGATAGGAGTTGTAGTTTTATTAGTACCAATAGTTGTATAATTAGATGCATTTGCAACCTTTTTTGATGTAATATTAACGAACCTATCACTTATAGAATCAATGCTTTGTGTAAGAGTATTTTTATCTATTTTAGTAAATCTAATCACATTAGATTCATATAAATTATTATTAACTTGATTTAATTTTGAATATGAATCAGCACTATATGAACCTAAATTATTTTCTACAAATTCAATTTTATAAATATCTGAAGTGTCATTAGTGATGTAAACATAATTATTAAATTTCACATACACAGAGCCTAATAATGTTTCTTCTCCTGTTGTTATATTAACACGATATAATTGTTCATCTTTAATACCAAATACAAAGCCTGATGAGATATATGTTGTATAGAAATTTTGATAATCAAAAGGAACAGTGACTATTCCATCTGAATTTACTACACCATATTTTTGATTTATTTTTCCTATAAAGCAATTATATTTCTCCATTAGTTGTGGATTAATTGCAGCTAAATAAGCTATTTCGCTTAATTTAGAATCATATAATACCTTAGTAGATGTATTATAATAATTTGATCCAACTCTAACAAAATCTTCAGGTTCATATCCGTTTAGATTACTTACTATTTTTCCATTAGAATCGATAATAACCATTTCGTTTGATTTTAAAATAGTATTTTCAAACGAACGCTTAGCTATTAAAGCATAGCTATATACACCTTGTGCATCCATATATGGACCAAATACATTTCCTATAACATAAGATACATCTATAGCTTCCTTATCACCTGTCAATAAATCTACTGAATAAGTTTCAATAATATATTTATTTTTCCCTTCAAAAAATGAATAGTTTGTTGCATCATCACTTACGACATATGCATTCTGATAAATTAACTGATCACCAACAAAAACCATTGTAGAATCATTTGGTACAGTAAATGTTGATAAAGATTTATTTGTGCTCTTTTCAAATACTGTAACAAGTTCATTCTTTTTAGATAAATAATATCCATCAAAACCAAATTCTTTCAAATCAACTTTTTCTAAGTCAACATATTTACTATTCTTTGAAAAAGGTGATTTTTCAGCAATTGTTTCATTAATTATTTGAGTTTGAGGAAGTGAATTAATCTTTTTCAATGTACCATTACTACTATATTCATAATAATTAACAAAATCATTCTCATCAGTAATAGTTAAATATACTTTTTTATTTATATATGAACTAGATATACTATAAACATCAAACAAATTATTTATATTATATAAATTAGCTTCTTTAGTGCTTTCGAAAACCTTATTGCCTAACGCATCATAAATGTATAATATATCATCATAAATAAGTTTTAAAAAATAACCTACATTTTCATCTATTACAACATCATAATTAACAACTTTTTCAATATACTGTCTTTCTAATAGCCAACAATCATGATTTAGAGAATAAAAGCCTAAATAACCATATTCATTTTTTACAACAAGAAGTCCATATCCTGCATAATCTTGATTTACTATATCATCTCTATCAAAAATCTTATTGCCTTGAGCTACTGTAGTATAGCTTATAGGTGTAACATCTTCTTGAGGTATAACTTCTTTTTCTGCATCTATATTTCTAGATACTTCATCAGCACCCCAGTTTCCTTTACCTGTTGGATTTTCATTACTACCACATGATGCAAGTGTAAAAATAGTCATAGTTATTAATCCTAGTAATCCAAAAAATCCTTTTTTCATTAATATTCCTTCTTTCTTTAAGCCTTAAATTCTTTAAAACTCTGTACTTATTATATCAATATGTAATATTTTATTCAATCATACCAAAACATAATATTCTATTTTTCTCTAAAAAAGAGTACCTTGTTAATTGAAAAAGAAAAAAAGCACCAAAGTGCTTTGCTTACATAATAAGTGGTGCCTCAGGGCGGAATCGAACCGCCGACACAAGGATTTTCAGTCCTTTGCTCTACCGACTGAGCTACCGAGGCA
>AUXO015087187.1_pt1 | contig 16902 bp, 17 predicted proteins | sample 768731 | NCBI WGS metagenome assembly AUXO01 (sample SAMN02715735, study PRJNA202380) | gut metagenome | biome: sheep rumen | host: Ovis aries | place: New Zealand: Palmerston North
GCTGGTGATTGGGTGAATATCGATGATCAGGGTAATGTATACGTCAATGATACTCTGTTAAGCGAACCATATATTGAAACCAAGGCAGTGGGAGATTGCAATATTGAACTGCCTTATCAGGTTCCGGATGGAAGATTCTTTGTCATGGGTGATCATCGAACTGTGTCTGCAGACAGCAGAAATACAGCAATTGGATGTATTGCTAAAGAGCAGATTATTGGCAAGATTGTTTTTCGCATTTGGCCCATTTCCCTTTTTGGTCAATTACAATAATTTTCTTTGATCACGTTGTCTAAAAATACAACGAGAAAAGGGGGAAGGAATGTGTGAAAAAAAGAAAAGGGACAACATTTTTACTATTGATTATGATGCTTTTGGGAATTGGAATACTTTCATATCCAACTGTAAGCGATTACTACAATTCTTTTCACCAATCCCGCGCGATTGCAAATTACAATGAAGCGCTTCAGAGAGTATCAGATACGGATTATACACACGAATGGCAAGCAGCAGTTGACTACAACCAAGAACTTCGCTCGTGTGATCATCGATTTCATCCGGATACGGAAATGTTGAAGAGGTATCAGCAACTTCTGGACCCTACAGGTACAGGTATCATGGGCTACATAGAAATTCCCAAGCTTCATGTCATCCTTCCGATTTATCACGGAACCGATGACTCAGTGTTACAGGTTGCTATAGGGCATATAGCTGGAACATCTCTTCCAATCGGAGGAAAAGGTACGCATTCGGTTCTTTCAGGACATCGTGGATTGCCATCTGCCAAATTGTTCACAGATCTTGATCAGATGGAAATTGGCGACACTTTCTCCCTGCGTGTTCTGGATGAAGTTCTTAGTTATGAAATTGATCAGATTTTGATTGTTCTCCCATATGAGACTGAAGCACTGGAAATAGTTCAAGGGGAAGATTACTGTACTTTAACAACTTGTACACCCTATGGCATTAATACACATCGTATGCTTGTCAGGGGACACCGCATGGAGAATTTAATCCCGGCAGGGACAATAAAAATTGTCTCAGAAGCCATGCAAATTGATTCAGCAATTGTTGCCTCGTTTATCGCTATCCCATGTATCCTTCTGTTCTTTGCTATCATTGTGATTGGTGCCAGCAGAAGGAATGAATATGGAGGAGGAATAGACGGTACCATTCACTGATGAACAGGGTATAATACATTATAGAATCGTTTTTGCTTATAAGTGAACCCCCTGAAACTCGTCGACAGATAGAATCAGAAGAGTTTCAGGGGGTTACACTTTTATAACAGATTATCCACTGGGGTTCGGTTACTTGATTTCACATGGCTCGCTTTTGAGTTCTCCTGAGTATCCACTGCCACTGTTTGCGATAACGATGAGTTGCAGCTTATCTCCAACATCAAACCCTGCGGTTCCGATTTCGGGAGATACAACAGAGCTTTCAACGACAGTTGTGTGATCTGAAATCTTGGTGCGTTCCCAGCGATAGGTTACATTAGAAGTAGATACGGCAACGTTGGCTGTAAGCTTGGTACCCTTGGTAACCTGTGGTTGTAACGTAACGGTTCCACTCAGTTTTTCAGCCTTCGCTTTGACGGCCTTTGTTGCCACACTGACTTTACTTCCTTCCCAGTTTCCGTAACCAATTGCAACACAGTAAAGAGAAGACCCAACATCTGTTTTTTGGACTGTGTAGGAAGGTCCGGTCCCCAGGGTTACACCTCCAACGCGGTACCAGATGAAGCTGACGGTTGCACTGATATCAGACGCTGCATAGAGCACATCACCTTCTGTAGGTTCCGTACTGGACAAATCACATTTTGTGACAGAACCGGATGTCATGCTGGATATTACCTCGGATGTGTAGCCGCTTGTTGCTGTTCCGCTATAGGAACCAATACCAGTAATCTTCACACGGATTTTGCGACCGAGATCACTGCTGCGCACAATATAAGATGAGTCAGTAGAGAGCTGAACGCCTTTGTCATTGGTCCAGATATAGGATACAGTAGCATTTGATGGAACAATCGTTGCGGTCAGTGTTTCACCGATGAAAGGAGTGCTGCTATTTATGGCAACAGCATTGATTTTCCCAGAAGAGGGCAGCATTTGCGCAGTTGTAAGGAATTTATGCATCATATAGCCTGTTGTAGAGTTTACAGAGACGTAATCCCATGTATCCAGATTCCTCAGAACTGTGACCTGTGTACCAACTGGATAAATGGATATGGGTTCGCTGGATGTAGATGCGCCTGAACGCAGGATAACACCATTCCCGTTTTCAGAAATGACATACGCAACGTATGAAACAATACCAGGGTCTGCTGTTACAGAAGGAACCACAGGATTGGAAGGAACCGATGGATTGGAAGGCCCGCCTGGAATGACAGGTGCTGCTGTCGGGTAGGGAATATAATTTCCAGATGTAAGATATGCGGTCATCATATAACCGGTCAGTGAACCAATCTGAATCTGACTCCAATTTGCTGCACTACTCAGTATTGTAACTGGGGTACCGACACTGAAAAGACCGAGAATGCCGTAATTTGTTCCGGGACCTGTTCTGAGACGAACTGGCAGGCCATTAGCAGAAGTAACAAAGGCAGTTCCGAACACGGGTACTGAAGGCGTGTATGGAGCGGCAGTAATGACAGGACCAGGCGCTTTGGCTGTAAGATAACGTGCCATCATATAGCCGACTGTTTTACCGACCTGGATCTTGTCCCATACTGAACCCGCGGATAGAATCGTGACTTGGGTTCCGACACTATATTTGCCTAGTACTCCGGCATCAGTAGAAGGTGCGCTGCGCAGATTCACACCTTTTCCGTTTTCTGATGTTACATATGCCGTTGAGCTGACTGTACCTGAACCACTGCTTGGAACAATGCTGGGTTTCACAGATGTAAGATATTTACTCATCATATAACCAGTCGATGAACCGACCTGGATTTTGTTCCAGGTGGAACCTGCGGAAAGAATTGTTACCTGAGTTCCTACATCAAGATAACGGAGTACAGTATAATTCTTACCCGCACCGGTGCGCATGGCTACATGTCCACCATTGGAAGATGTGACATAAGCGGTTCCGGTAGAGGAGGAACTGCCGGAAGAAGAGCCGGAACTGGTATTGAGGTAACTTGAATACATATATCCGGTTCTGCCGTCGGGAGTCTGCACAAAACTCCATGAACCTGTCGTTGAAAGAACCGTGACTTTGGTGCCTGTATAATAGCTGGCCAGCGTTGCAGCGTCCAGTGAAGGTAATTCACGCATACGCAGCCAGCCACCGGTAACAGTTGCCGTTGTAGCCGCAGACGCTGTTGTTAAGCAAAAACAGGTTCCAAGAATGCAGACTGTGCACAGGACTGCCAGTAGTTGTTTCATGATTGAAAACCTCCTCGTTGCCATATAGCATTAACCATTGGATTGATCGTCAAACAGCAAAGTCTCAATCATTATTCCAGCATAGGAACTCAGATCTGGAGCTTGTGTAGAATCCCATGTAAGAGAGATGGTGATTATTCCATCCAATGTTAGTCGCACAATCCAGACGGTTTGCTGACTATTGTTTGCAACCTGAACATAGGCAAGGTCTTCTGCTTCGTCCAGTTGAGTGATTGCTTCAGAATGAGCTGTCTGAATAATATCTGCGACATCCTTCAGAGAACGGCCATTACGATCCTCATAATGAATAAAGAAAGATGCATGATTATCCGGTAATGACCCCGAAATACCATCTGTCTGTTTTGTAATCATTTCAGGCGAGAAAACAGAAGGGTACATGATGGAAAAACCGTGAACCTCATCAAAGTAGGTATTCCAGGAACTCTGGTCAAATGCGATATCCGTATCTTCGGAGGCTGGATCTTCTACATATAATAATGTTGCCAGCTTCCAGCCTGTCATAGCGTGTTCATCTTTTTGCAGAGTAACTGCGACCTTTGTATCAAGCCAGGCAATACTTCCCAGTTCAGCTGTGTCCAAGAGGTCAAACCGTTTTGGAGCGGAATAAGCTTCTCCCAGAATTGCCAGCCAGGTACCTGAATCATCTAATTGACAAGTGATCATGCTGACACCTGTGTACTCATCTTCGTGCATTGGACGTACTTTGTTTGACGGAAGTGCATGTGGTGAAAGATAGTTCGCTGTGAGCCATGTGTCCTGGAGCGTAGTGTTCCCAAGATAACTGTCATTCAGAGCAAGCTCAGAAAAAGACCGGGATCCCAGGGCAAAGAGTGTTTCAGTAAATCGATCTGACAGATCTGAGCTGATCTGAATTTCATAAGGCTGATCTGAACAACGCAGAGAAGCGAGCAAGGTAAGGTCAACAAGTGGTTGAACTTTATGAAATAATGCTTCTTGCTCTTCAGTGGGTAAGGCATTTTCAACAATCTCACTTTCTTCTGCAAAAGCTGAGACTGTTGTAATGAAAATACAAAGAGTGAGGATCCAGGACAAGATTCTGTTTATATGCATTCAAATCCTTCCTTTCTACTGATCTATTATACATCTATATCAACGGTTTTAAATATTCGAATATTGCAATACTATGTTATATATGACAAATTGTTACACAATTATCGCAAAATGTCATATAATCATACCACCGTTAATTCCTATTACTTGCCCGGTTATAAAAGACGCTTGTTCAGAACAGAGAAAAGCAACCATGTCTGCAACATCTTCTGGTTTTCCAATTCTTCCGACAGGGGTTTCCTCTATAAGATTGTTAAGTGTCTCCGGAGTAAGCTGCTGGTTCATTTCAGTCTGAATTACACCGGGTGAAACACAGTTTACCCGTATACCAGACGGCCCCAGTTCTTTTGCCAGAGACTTAGTAAGTCCAATGATTCCCGCTTTGGTGACAGAATATGCACTTTCACAACTGGCACCAACTTCACCCCACATACTGGATATAGTGACTATGCTTCCGTTTTTTCGTGAAACCATGTCGGGGAGAACAGCACGTATGCACCGCACAGTTCCCATCAGATTTACCTGGATCAGTTCATTCCAATCGTTTTCATTGGTATCTGTAAACATGCGAATCATGGCTATGCCAGCTGATAAAACTAGTGCGTCGATGTGATGATAAAAGCGATACAATTCCTCGAAACACATTTTGACAGCTTCAGGATTCCGAAGATCACATGCTTTCCACGAAGCATTGAATCCTTGAGACCGAAGACTATGACAAGCCAGTTCAGCGTTATTGATTCCAGTATGGCATAAGAGAATGACAGACCAGCCGCTGTGCGCGAGTGCACGCGCACAAGCAAGACCAATCCCACGGCTTCCACCGGTAATAACTGCAATAGGTTGCATAAGACTTCACTCTTTCTGTTGGTATTGCTCAAAGCATACATGATTTATCAACAAAAGAAAACCCCTGTCTTCATGATGAAAACAGGGGCTGTATTCCAATAATTTACTGTGCTGCTTTATTCAGCTGCTTAGCCAGACGAGCCTTTTTACGGTTCGCTGCATTCTTATGAATAACGCCCTTGGCTGCAGCCATATCGATAGCGGAAGAGGTCTTGCTCAACTGCTGTACAGCAGAAGAAGGATCGGTATCTACAGCAACCTGGAACTTTTTCAGGGAAGTACGCATACCGTTCTTCACCATTCGGTTCCGCAGAGCCTTCTTTTCGCTGACCTTTACGCGCTTTTTAGCGGACTTGATATTCGGCAACTCCATTCGCCTCCCATACAGACTTGTTGCATAAGTATATCAGGATCTTTTGCCATCCTATAGAACTTAATCTGATCTTGAATCGTAAGAAAGCAGATTGATAATAATATCAGCGCTTGCTGAACTGCGGTGCACGACGAGCTGCCTTCAAACCATACTTCTTGCGTTCCTTCATACGAGGATCGCGGGTCAGCAGACCACTCTTCTTCAATGTGGTGCGCAGCTCCGGATCAGCCTTGCATAATGCACGGGAGACGCCATGGCGAATAGCACCAGCCTGACCTGAAATTCCACCGCCACGAACGTTGACTAAAACGTCAAAATTGGTAACACCAGTGATGGCGAAAGGCTGACGAATGGTCATTTTCAGAGTTTCAAGTCCGAAATAGTCATCAATATCACGCTTGTTAACCACGATTTTTCCGTCACCAGGAACCAGACGAACCCGGGCAACAGCTTCCTTACGGCGGCCAACAGCACTGTATACAACATTAGGCATAATACATTACTCCTTTCCGCCGCGAGCAAAAGAAATCAGCTCGAGCTTTTCGGGCTTCTGAGCTACCTGTTCGTAATCAGCACCGGCATAAACCTTAAGTTTCTTTGCCATCTGACGTCCCAGGGGTCCCTTCGGCAGCATGCCAACAATAGCATGACGGATAGCAAACTCGGGCTTCTCAGCGATCAGTTTGCGGTAAGAAGTGCTCTTAAGTCCGCCCGGATAGCCACTATGATGATAATAGAACTTCTGATCCAGCTTTTTGCCGGTCATAATGATCTTATCAGCATTAATCAGAATCACATAGTCACCAGTGTCCATATGAGGGGTATAGGTGGGCTTATTCTTACCACGGAGCACATTGGCGACCTGGCTGGCAACTCGGCCAAACACCTGTCCCTCGGCATCAACAACATACCATTTCCGCTGGATGTCTGAAGCCTTCGGCATATACGTTTTCAAAGGAAATTCCTCCTAAACAAGTTAAACGGTGTCCACGTGCATGATGGTCGCATGCAACGTCTGTGTATCAATGCTACCGGGGCTAGCGGAGATTAATACCTTGGGTATTCTAAAGAGTTTTTACACACATGTCAAGATAATTTTGCAGCGTTTTTTTGAATTTGTTTACATTTTTACTGCTTTTCTTCTGTGATACAGAAAACAGTACAGGATATAAAATGCTCTCCTGATATAATCGGAGCTGATCATTAGGATACAGCGAAAAAAGTTTGTGATGTATGAGTACAATACATAGGTAACATAAATAGGTTAGCAAAAAGAGAACCAAGTGGTATAGTGTAAATCGCCAAACCCACACGAAACCAGGCGGTTCTCTCAATGAGTAAGGATACACAGGAAGCAGTATTTCGTCAACGTGTTCTTGAATACCACCAGAATGGTCACACCGTGACAGACACGGCAAACCGATATCATTTATCACGGAAGACAGTACATAAATGGATCAACAGGTGGGATGGTACATGGACGAGTCTGGTAGATCAAAGCCGGAGGCCAAAGAATAGTCCAAGAAAGCAAACTAAGGCTGAGATCAATCTGGTAAAGAGGCAGGCAAAGAAGCACAAAAATTTCCACCCTATGCCTTGATCCTGCTACCGGACAAATGTGTAACCTATGTTTGACAAACCAACACAGGATACAGCGAAAAGAGTTTGTGACTTCTTGCCAATGAAACATCCTGTCATGTATAATCAGTTAAGGGATTGTATACTACCTGGAAGGAGAAAGACAACATGGATAAGTGGGATGGCAGGTTTATGCAAATGGCGCATGTGATTTCACAATGGTCGAGTTGTGCCCGGCCAGGAAGATCGATCGGATGTGTGATTGTAAAAAACAAGAGAATTATGACAACAGGGTATAACGGAGCTCCGTCCGGTCTGAAAACATGTCGTGAACGTGGGGGATGCTTACGGGATAAATTGAAGATTCCGTCAGGCACTAGGGCCGAAATCTGCTATGCGACACATGCTGAACAGAATGCAATTATACAGGCCGCCAAGCTTGGAGTCTCAATTGATGGCGCGACACTGTATTGTACGCATCAACCTTGTTCTGTCTGTGCCAAAATGATTATTAATTCCGGAATTAAACGAATTGTCTATCAGGAAGGATATCCGGATGATTTTTCCCTGGAACTGATTCATGAGGCAGGCGTCGTTTTAGAACATTTTGAGCAGACGAACGAGTAAAAACCCGGAAGTTTATTCTTCCGGGTTCGGTTCATCACCAACACACCAAGAGCGTAGTTTATTAACTGTGCGTGGAACAGCATCCTGACTCTGTTTCCATGGCTCATTCTGATATCGATAATCAAACTTTTTAATGAACCATGAGATATCCTCCTGAATCCGATCCATGTTCTTCGTCTGCAATTCTGAAAGTCTTCTGACAAAAGCAGCAGTCTCCTTGGCTGACAGCTCGCTCAGGCTGACACGGCACAGGTCTGCCATGTGCGGAAGACAGACACCTTTTGAGGATTCGAATCTGGTTCTGAATTCAGTGTCATTTTTATATAGATGGAAGAATGTGTGCAGATATCGCTCCATATTCTCTTGAATACTGTCGCACATGATGCAGGTAGAAGCCATTTTTTTGAGTGCTTCTGCCTGCTTTTGAATTTCATCTCTTGCTTGGCTTCCACTCCGTGACAGCTTGCCCAAGGGTGCTTTTTCTAGTGCGTCTGCTGCCTTTAGCATTTGATCCTGGCATTGTTTCATGCGCTCTCTTGTTCTGGCTGTATGTGATTCCAGCATCAGAGCATGACCAAGACGATTGCTCATGGTGTAAAGCATTGCATGATGTTTAGTACAGAAACCTTTATCATTCACCTGAATGCGAGTATCCGGTTCCATAACGGAAGCACCGAGATATCGTTCTGCCTCTCCGAGTTCAAGCTTTCTGGCAAGTGCACACAGAAGGCATTCACCATCAAGCTTCAGCACATCCCAGACAGGAATTGTGTCCAGATGATACTTCAAAGTTTTTCATTCCTTTCAGTCAATAGTCAGATTGCTGCTTTAAGATAAGGTGTATCATATGTAAGCTCTGATGGCCTTTGCAACTCCATCGTACATATTTGAGGCTGTAATATATTTGGCCACGCGAGTCACTTCTGAAGTGGCATTACCCATGGCGACCGGAATTCCGCAGATCTGCAACATGGAAAGATCATTCACCTGGTCCCCAATGGCCATTACATCATGCACTGAAATTCCCAGTTCTGAACACAAGCGGATCAATGCCGCTCCCTTATTACAGCCAGCAACATTGAGCTCAACATTATTGGCCCATGACGATGTGATTTCCATCGGGAAAGGGAAGCGATGCATCTGCTTTGCGATGCTTTCAAGACGGTTTTCTCCGTCTTGTTGCATGAGGATAAACTTATTGACACCACGCTGCAACAGTTTGCTTGAATCTGCTGGAAAACGATAGATGTTTGTTCTGCAAGGAAAATGATCCAGATATGTGCCCCAAACCATATCAGGCTCTGGTTGCTCCGGATTCCTGCTTCGAATATAGAGGTCATGGTCACAAAACATGGCAAATGTCAGACCTGTTGCCATTAAGAAGTCGTATAGGTATTCAGCTTCGCTGAGGTTGAAATGCTGTGTATACGTGATATCACCAAATGGATGATCTAACATGCAGGCACCGTTAAGTGCGATAATTGTTGCATCAAGACCTGTATCCAGAAGAAAAGCAGAAGCATCATCGGGAAGCCGGCCAGAGGCGAGAACCAGATGGATTCCTTGATCTGCCGCTTGTTGCAGTGCGGATACAGTTACAGGAGTGATGTGGACCGGGGGCGGAGTCAGAAGAGTTCCATCCAAATCCATGGCAATCAATCTGATGCTCGTCATGACGGGTTCTCCTGACTTATTTTCGACCAAATACTCTGGAAAGGCGGTTGTATGGAAAATACTTTACCGTCTAGCAGAGGCAGCTCTCCACCGGTGTCAAGACACAAAAGCGTCGCACATAACATTAGCTTTCCCTGGACATGTCTGGTTCGATTCAGTTGCCGGTCTCCGTAAACATCGTCCCCGAGAATCGGATGCCCTAATGCTGCGAGATGTGCCCGTATCTGATGTGTTCTTCCGGTGATCAGATGCACAGAGAGCAAGCTGAGACCATCATGTGCTTCCAGTGTCTTGTAAGCAGTGAGAATGGTCCTTGCACCAGCGGTTTCATGGTCAATAATTCTGACTCTTCCAGCTTCCGAATCCTTGAGCAGATATGCTTTACATGTTGCTTCGGGAGGCTTCATTCCTCCGCGAACAATACATGTATATCGCTTATCCAGTGTCCTGTTCATGAATACTCTCTGCAAAACGTCAGCTGCATGCTGATTCCGTGCAAACAGAAGCAGTCCCGATGTCTGATTATCCAGTCTGTGGCAAGGTATGGGTGCCTGCTCATTGGCACAGATTGTACGGGAAAGCAGATCACATAATGAAGCTGAATGATCCTCAGGATTACTCTCCACACTGATCCCGGCGCGTTTGTTCACCAGAATCACATCCGGATCCATATAAACAATCTCAGGCAGTTTGAGCTCTTTGTCCAGATAGTATATCTGAACAATCTGCCCCGAATGCACTGAAACATTTGAAGACACTCGTTTGCCATCAAGCTTGATATCGCGATGTTGAACAATACGCCTGATTGCAGCATCATCGAGTTCAGGCAGTATTTCCCGGACGCATTGCAGGAGTTTTCGACCATCTTGCGATTCGCCAATTTGAGCCTGTATCATTGCCATAATCCCGTCTCCTCAGTAATACACGAATGCCAGGGCGCTACTTGTGAGCGAAGCACGTGTAAAGCTTCCAGCTGATTCCTGGTTGGATCCAGCATCAGAGCTTCCGTAAGCACTCTTGACATATCCTCCAGTGAAGCGTTTTGTTTGGCCATGAGCAGGAGGTCCCATACAAGCGCCTCGGAAATCTTTTCAGGTCTTGTGGCTCCGTTTAGCAGACCGTGGAGAAGCCAGGCTGCATCATTCTCACTGTCAGAATTCTTCCTTTCGGTGAAATAGGCAAGATCTTTCGCGGCTATGTTTTTGTGATGTTGCAGCATGGTCTCAGTCTGTACAGCACCTGGATGAATAATCATTGTATGTCCATTGGCAAGAGGGATCCAGTCAAAGGCTGCGTGAAGATAGCGATGTATGAATGTTTCCTGATTCAAAAGGTCACCTGCAATCAATTTCTGCATTGCCTGCATCAGTATGCTCTCGTCACACATGCCTTCCATATAGAGGAGCCTGTGAACATTGGACTCAAAGGATTCCAGTGCATCATAAAGATCCTGCTGAAGGTCAGCAAAGCCAACAGAACAGATCATATTCTGAATGGTTTCCGGAATCTTAAGGGTAAGGGTATTAGGTGTGGATGAGTCAATATAGCATATCAATCTTCGGCAAAGAGATTCTGCCGGAAGCAAGTCTGCGTCCTGTGTCAATTCTGTATATCCATTGCAATCCAGGAGAACTGTGATAAGACTGACTTCCTGGAAAGTTAGGAGCGGGATCTGATAGGGAAGTGTTTCGACAAAGTTGTCCTGCATACTTTGGATTGTATGCAGGACGGGTTCATAAGGTCGCTCGAGTGCATCATAGGAAGATTTCCAGAGTATTTCAGCCTGCAGGTCAGTACATCCGCCAAAAAGGTAAAGCGGCGCTCGTCCCTTCAGACGACGCTCACACTGTTCAAGCTGAGCCGACATGACCATACTCATGGTTTTCTCGGTCCAGTCGAGTGACTGAGTAGGGAAGTTGCGTTGCATAGAATCTCCTCAGATATCAGAGACGCATACACCAGTGGTTTTCATCAGGAAGACGTCCATACTGTATGCCGGTCAATGTATCATATAGTTTTTGTGATACCGGTCCAATGTCGCCATTGCCGATGATCACTTCATCATTTTCCCAGCATAGTTTGCCTACCGGGCTGATTACAGCTGCTGTTCCTGTACCAAAAGCTTCTGTCAGTTTTCCGGATTTGGCATCTGCAAAGATATCTGCAATGGGGAGTCTGGTTTCTTCGGTTTCATAGCCGAGTTGCCGTGCAAGCGTGAGGATTGAATCGCGGGTGATTCCGGGAAGGATGGATCCGTTCAGCGCAGGTGTGACGATTCGGTTGCCATATGCAAACATCATATTCATGGAGCCGACTTCTTCAATATATTTCTGCTCTACACCATCGAGCCAGAGTACCTGACTGTATCCCTTCTTTTCCGCTATATCACCGGCAAGGATGGAAGCGGCATAATTACCTGCACATTTGGTAAAACCGGTTCCTCCCCGAACGGCACGGACATATTGATCTTCTACATAAATGCCGACTGGCTTAAGACCGTCTTTATAATATGAACCCACAGGAGAAAGAATGATAAAGAAAAGGTAGGTTTTTGAAGCATGTACACCCAGATGCACATCCATGGAGATCATGGTTGGCCGAATATATAGGCTTGTTCCTGGCGAATGCGGAACCCAATCGGCCTCTAAACGAATCAGTTCTTTGAGTCCTTCCAGTGCAGTTTCTTCATCTAGAGCAGGCATACACATTCTCTGGGCACTGCGTGTCATACGAGCCAGATTTGCTTCTGGCCGGAATAACTGCAAACCACCATCTGGTGTGCGGTAACACTTACTGCCTTCAAAAATGGCCTGGCCATAATGCAACACCATGGAAGCAGGGTCGAGTGCAAAATCAGCATAGGGAACAATGCGTGCGTTATACCAGCCCCGGCCTTCTTCATAATCCATCAGAAACATATGATCTGTAAAATAGTGGCCGAATCCCAGCTTGCTCTCATCCTGGGGCTTTTTCTTGAGTTCTGCTGCTCTGGTGATTGAAATAGGTAACATGGAAGGACCTCCTTATTTAGTCAGCGGCTAAAGCCGCAGGATTACAATGCGTCGAGAATACTTTCCATAGTAAGCGGAATAAACACTGGATCATTGGGATGTACAAGTCCAGGCTGAATAAAGAACACAGGGTTATCATCTGCATCAAGAAAAAAATCTTCTTCAGGAAAAAAATCGTAATTCAGGACATCGTGAAGCGCTTCTGCACTCAGCTGACTTATGCCTTCCTTCACTAACTGCTGTTCCACCAGATGCCGTATAAGCGCATTAGCACGTTCTGTCTGCCGTGTTTCCAGCCAGGAATCATTCATATCCTGATGCTGTAACAGCCCCAACAGATTAGGAAGTGTAATAATCAGTCCCTCTTTGGTTCCATTACGCGCAAATGTATGTGCGCTGTGTATTTCACTGATCTGATCAGCCTGTACTCGCTTTGTAATAAAATGAAAGGAAACAAACAGACTATCATTACATGTTACTTCAAAAGTCAGCTGCACAGAAGCAGGTAGGGTTAAGCTTTCACCGAGAACCGGTACAGTGAAGTTTATAAGTTCCGCTTCCTGCAAGTTGTATACTGCCTCAATCCCTTCACTGCAGGAATCGGCACCGGAAGCCCGTGGAAGCTGATAGGAATATACGAGCATTGCTTCATTGCCAGATGCTCCTTCAGGATAGTAAAGCGTGCCATTTCTGGGCGCATCGAGCATGATACCTTCTGCTGAGCTAACACTCAGAAACATGCACAGGAGCATGGTCCATAAGACATGCTTCCTCATGCTTTTGTCACATCCTCAGCGCATGAAATGGCGGCTATGCAGCCTTCTCCAACTGCCTTCGCAATCTGCAATGGCTTACCGGTACAGTCACCACAGGCATAACAACGGGGAACTGAAGTCTGCATCCTGCGGTCGACGGCAATAAAGCCGTTATCTGTTTTCAGACCGGGAATCAGTTGATCAGGTGCAGAATTGGGTCTGAAGATGAAGACACCATCGTATGTCTTTTCTCCAGTATTGGTGTATAAGACCATTTTTCCATCTTTTTTATCAAGCGCACGAACTGTATCCGGCATAATCCTCTGGTTGGGTTTCGGGGATACAATGCCATCATGTCGGCGCAGGCTGTAATAATCAACCTGACTGCACAGTCCGGAAAGAAAATCAGCTTCTTCAACACCGCCATGCCAGCTTGACAATACGGCTATCTCTTTTCCGCGGTAAAACATGCCATCGCAGGTTCCACACCAGCTTACGCCCTGTCCGAGCCATTCATTTTCACCGGGGAGGAGTTTTGGCCGAGAGGCCCCCAGAGCCAGTATCAGTGCATCGCACGACAGAATATCATCACCAACCAGCACCATGAACTGTCCTGATGAAGGCATAACCTGACGCGCATGCCCTATGCGTTCCTGAACCCCCATAGACAATGCGTGCTCACGGAAACGCATCAGGAGGTCTTTCCCACTGATTTCAGGAAAGCCAGGATAATTTGTAACCCGTTCTGCTTTTGCAAGACCGGACTGATCCATTCCAGTCGTAACAACAATGCAGTCGAGATTACGGTTTCTCAGCGTGATTGCACAGCTCCATGCAGCAGGACCTCCGCCAAGAATGACAATACTAGACATATCTGACTCCTTTCATTTAGTTAAGGTAGGTATAGCGTGCACATAACCATGGCATACCGTTATAGGTCGAATAAGCATCTGCATATATCCGGTAAAATGTACCTAGTTCCCAGTTCCTGTTGGTATAATTCTCGAGAAGGACCGGCCTGCTTTTTTCATCGTCTGAGGTATAGAACACAGCCATCTGCGGTTTTTCGGATACAAAATACTGTAAATGTCCGATCACGACGTATACCTGGGTATGTTCAGCACGATAGGAAATGTTACTGACAAGTTCAGCATATCCTGCTTCACTAAGTGGCCAGGCTTTGGGAGTATAGGTTGAAGCGGGTGGCAGATAGTAAACATTGTAATTGATTACGGAGTCTTTTTTACCGGGGTAGGATGCACGTATCTTAACGGTGTTAGTTCCTATATGATCGAAATGAGCATAGAACGAAAATGCACCTGTTGTAGCAAGACTGGTAATGTTCATATCTGAAAACGGAGATTCAATACTGACCGTTGCACCCGGCAATGTGGTACAGGATATTTTCATATATTCTTCGTTATATGATGTATATGTGTCCGCTGCCAGATCCAGAGGGATTTCCTGAGGCTCTCTGTAAAGCACAACATTGAGTTGATTTTCACGACAGTATTGACTTCTGCATCGGATCGTGAAGAGATTGTCCCCGATAGGTTGAACAGTCGCATTATATGAGAACTCACCCGTCTCTGAATTAACGGTGTCAGACACTTCGGTATCATTGACAAATACACGCGATCCAGGGCGTACTACAAATGACATTGAGTACATTGTCGATGATACATCGGTTCTCAAACTGTCCGGACTGGTCATTTCTATCGGGCTAAGCGGGATGTCTATGGTATAGCTAATAACTTCCAGCGGTTGCTGTTTGCCACTTGCTGTTTTCAGATAGGGAGTCAGTGAGACCTCCATCTGTTCATTGAGATAGTCCTCGACATCGTCATACCAGACATGATCCGGTATTTCTATGGTGGCAAACCCGTCTGCAACGATATATGAAGTATGCAGTTCACGAATATAGATCTGGCTGCCGTCTTTTCCAGGGATCTTGATAGTATGGGCTGCAAGATCATTTACAATAGAAGCAATCACACTGGCACGGTTATTCTCCAGTTCTGTTTCATGCCGCTGCTGGAAATAGTGATAACCAAAGAAACCAACCAATGCCAGGAGAACAATAATCAACAGGAAAATCAGAAATCTGAGAAACTTACGGACCCTTCGCGTTCTTTCGGGTAAAAGTCCGGTCATTTCCCGGGTTTGTGGTACCTGCCACCGAGTCCCGTATTGTTCCTGTTCGGCCCATAATGGTTCATTCTCATTGGAGTCATTAATATACTCATTGTCAATATTCTGATGGAAAACTGTCGTTTTTGAACCAGCTTCTGAGACGGGAATTTTTGAACGTAGCCGTCGGGCTGATGAACCTGTAAACAGCATAGGGTCATCTGAAATGTGGATCTGCACTCCCATGCCTGAAGGTGCGCTTCCACGCTGGGCACTCTTTGTGCGAAGTTTTCTTTGCTGTCTTTGCCCCTCTTCTTTTCGTGCTTTGAATTCCTGCATTTCATTGGCCAGAACATCACGGGCATCGGATGTGGCATCGCTTTCACCATATTCATCCATCCGATAATATGCGGCTGACTTCTGGCCATCTCGAAGCGTATTTTTCCAGTCAGGTTCCGAATTTGGCTGTGCATTGATAAGTAATGCACCACATCGCATGCATTTAGGAATTGATGCGCGGTTCCACTGACCGCACTTTGGACATTTCATATGACTCCTTTACTGAACAAGCTCAGAAATTAATCGAAATCACTGAGCGTAGGATTGATGCTGTCATCCAAAACAAGAAAACTGTTTTCCAGATAGTCAGACATAGCCAGTCTGCAGGCTTTCCAGTCTACTTGCTGTGCGGCCATACCTGCATAATTGATGGCATGAACTGCTCCATCTATTGGGATCCGCAGTTCTTCCACAGTACATTCTCGAAGTCCATAGGCTACATCCATGACTCTGACCATGCTGTCCGTGTTCATATTCGTGAGCGTTGTATGACTCAGCACAGAATCAACCAGCTTGCGTGCTTCGTCGTATGACAAGGACCGACACTGGTCAGCAAGCGTCGAAAGCACGGTACGGACACGCTGGGTGCGCATGAAGTCACCGCCACCGCCAGCTTTTCGAATACGCATATAGATAACAGCCGAATGACCATCGAACCGATATGTTCCGGCGCTGCGAATCCGCGGAATGGTGGAGTCTACAGGGATTGCGTACCGTTTCAGGTAGGATGCTTCTTCATCGGTTATGGTTATATCGACTCCACCCAGATCGTCAATGATATCCTGAATCTGACTGAAGTCGAACAAAAGATAGGACTCAATACGAATTCCCAGATGTTCGGAAATCGTTCGACAGAGTGCATCCGGTCCTGAATCCTTGGCAATGTAGTTAATTCTTCCGATTTTTCCGTCAGGTCGTTTAACAAGAGCATCTCGTATAATTGAAGTCAGCATAACGCGATGCGCACGGCTGTCCAGCGTTACCAGCACAATTCCATCTGTGTTTCCCAATGTATCGGGCTTTGCGTTCCATACATCGACACAAAGAAGTAATACATGTGTCTGACCATCAACGACCGGTGGCAG